>Ga0192237_1007_pt1 | contig 115114 bp, 129 predicted proteins | sample Koala_Koa27_E3_FD_131278 | JGI IMG/M metagenome (GOLD analysis project Ga0192237, IMG submission 131278) | Enriched cells from koala feces incubated with labeled cellulose particles, San Francisco Zoo, California, United States - Koala_Koa2-7_E3 ...
TGATGAGTATAAAACTTTTATATTTTCCCACGTAGAATCAGTCTTACTCATTGTGAATTCCATTCCTTCATTTAATTATTCCTCCTTAAAATCGCGGCCGTTAGGAATTTTCATACGAAGTATGAAAATTCCTTGTTAATAAAAATGCGTAGCATTTTTATTAAAATTCTCATTATATTTATAGGTTTTCGTAATTATCAGAAACCTCTGAAAACTTTTTAATAAATTACTAGAAAGTTTTCGTACAGTTTTTAGTAAAATACTAAATAATTAGGATTTTTCCTCTGCTTCCACCCTTCAGAACTATACAAAGTAGATTTTGGTATCTTTAACTCTTCTACAATTTCTGTACCATTCTTCTCTTGCGCTAACTTCCATATTTGCACATTATTTACTGTAAGAGGGCGTCCGCCTTTCTTCCCTTGTTCAACCTTTTTATTATAATTTTTTTCCATTTTATCTATTTGAGGAATAATTAAACTAATAGCTACATCAACAGTAGGATTGCCAGTTTTCTCTAAATCTTCAAATAGTGCATATCTTACAATTTGTCCGCACAATTCATTAAAATCTTGAGGGTCCATAGCCACTTCCGCCTCTTCCAACCAAGATTTCATAATAACCATTTTATCCATAGACTACTCCTTCCTCAAAAGATTATCGACATTAGTCCTGATGCCCGCAAGCATTTAGCTTCTTCCAATACTCATAAAATTCAGGTACTTTTACAATCATTTTTTCTAAAGCTTCAACTCTATCATACAATTCTTTAACTTTACCATAATACATCTCCGTCAAAGAACATAATTGATCTATTCTATTACAGATTGCATCTATATCATTATCCTGTCGTTGGCTCTTCTGAGCTATCTCCATCAGATTCGCAATCCTTTTCAACTGTTCTTCCATCTTCTACATCCTCCGCCTTCTGCTCATTTAATATAACTAAATCTTCTCTATATAAAGGAGCACCTTGCTCCATCTCACTATTAACGCGGCGTTGCCCTTTGCGCCACCACATCTCGCACATTCCATTCTCATCAATAGCAGTTAAACCTCTCACACAGAAACCTCTATCATTATAAGGGCAATTAACTTTACAAACAACTGTCATTGCGGGTTCCCGTCCAATCCGCGTGTAACCTCGGTTTCCGCGTTCTCAAATAACATCTTTGTAAACATTTCAATCACTTCTTTCTCTTGTTTCTATATAAATTATAACATAAATTTAATATCATGTCAAATAATTCTCCTACCACTATTCTTCTCTTGATTTTAAATAAAATTTAATGATATAATATATTTATAATTAAGGAAAGGTTATAAAAACATGAAGAAATGGAATATAACTATTTTTGTATTGGATATGGTCTGTGCGATCCTATGGGGTATTGACGTACTTATCCAATTTACAAAGATAAACCCTCTATGATTATAACATCTATTTATATCTTTTGTTGTGCCTTATGGAGTTTTAAAGGTGGAATGGATGTATTAAACTTATGGGAGAATTAATATTAATATGAGAGCAGTTAATACAGGTAATACATATAATATTTATAACGACAGCGTAAAACTCTATGATCAGCTACCTGCACAGTGTTATGAAGTATGTTTTCATGAGCAGCGTGGTTTTTGGCTTGAGAAATATGCTAATATTGAAGTGAATGAAAAAATATATGGTGTACATCAGGCGAAAGTAGACAAGGTCTTATCCGCCTTTAAGCGCTTCGACCGCAATCTTGGCGTAATTCTCAGTGGTGATAAGGGCATAGGCAAGTCCTTATTCTCTAAGCTCTTGGCTCAACGCGCCATAGAGCAAGGGCTTCCGCTTATCATAGTAAATATCTACTCCCCTGGCATTGCAGACTACATTAATTCATTAAATCAAGAGATAATGGTACTCTTTGATGAATTTGATAAAATTTTTGCAGGCAATGATAAAAATCACACCCCGCAAGCGGAAATGCTTACTCTATTTGATGGTATTTCTATGGGTAAAAAGCTTTTTGTGGTAACTTGTAACAGCTTACGAAATTTGAATGATTATTTGGTGAATAGACCTGGTCGTTTTCACTATCATTTCTCATTTAATTATCCAACAGAAGCAGATATAAGAGAATATTTAACTGATAAATTAGGTAACAATAGTGAAATTGATAAGGTTGTTAATTTTGCAACCAAAATTAATTTAAACTATGACTGTTTGCGTGCTATTGCTTTTGAATTATCAGACGGCTCCTCTTTTGAAGATGCTATTGCAGATTTGAACATCTTACACATTGAAAATCAAGTATATTATTTTAACCTTTACTTTACAGATGGTTCAAAACTTACAACTACTTGTAGAGAAGATATGTTTGAAACTGAAGAAAGTTATCTTGAGTTTGAACTTCCTGGCGCAGAAAACTGGGATGATGGTCTTACTATTTATTATATTCCAATGATGAATAAATATGACTATAATCGCGGCGGGATGATTTTTGACGCTCAGGATCTCCGTTTTGAAATTAATAAGCATTTCCAAAATAAAGATTACGATGCAAGATTGTATGCAATATATAATGAATGGAAAGATAAAAAGATTGATTTCATGCAGGTTATTCGCAAGAGCAAAGATAGCTTACATTATAGTCTTGCATATTGAAGGTTTGCTTAAGCAAACCTTCTTTGATTTTTTATAAAAATTATAATATAATATATTTATAAGAAAACAGGAAAACAACAATAGTGAAGAAGAGAGGTAGTTGTTATGCTGAATACAAGATTAATTGAAGAAGCCGTAAAGATTGTAATTGAATATTGGGAGGCGGAAGGCATCTCTGAGGAGACTAAGACCATCCGCGATCGTGTAACAGACTGGTATAATCATACTGAAATCACTACGCCGCAGATGTTGGCGGCAGCCGCGATTAGTGGTGACTACGAGTTTGGTGTAACGTGGGATGAACTCTTAGATAGAGAGCGTTTCTTTTTTCCTGATCCTATTGAGCAGTCTGATGCTTATGCAGAATATCTGATTACGCATGATAACTACAGCATAGGAGAAATTGAAGCGAGCTATCATGATGACGAGTGGCGGTAAGAAACACGAATTTTTAGCAAATTGTATCCTTGTTATTTTATGTGTCGTAATGCTATTCTTTCTATTGATTACAACGATTGCGGGTGGTGCATATCTTATAGCCCTGTATTTTTCTATCCCGTTCTGGGTTGGAGGGCTTATCACCCTTGGCATATGGGTTATTTTTGCCATTTGTATAATAGCATTAGAGGCGTACACAGCAGCAGATTACAAGTTGTAATATTTTTAAGGAGAGCGGATTATGATATGTCCTAAGTGTGGATCAGAAAATGTAACAGTACAGATAATAACAGAGTTAGAATTAAAAAAGAAAAGACATAGTATTTTATATTGGATTTGTATTGGATGGTGGTTACAACCAATTATGTGGCTTTTTCTTACCTTACCAACATTAATTATACATATTTTTAAACCTAAAAGTTATAAAATAACTACACATTCTAAAAAAATGGCAGTATGTAATAACTGTGGTAAAAGTTGGGAAATATAATAATGAGCCTACTAAAAGTAGGCTCACTTTATTTTTATCAAAAAATGTTATATAATATATTTATAAGATAAAGAAAGAAGGAATGACGCATGGCAGAATATTTTGTAGCAAAATCTTATGAAAACTATGAACGAGTAGGCGAGCCGTTTGAAAAGAGTGGACGAATGTACACAAAAGCTAAGTGTAAATGTGATAGATGTACTCATGGTGTGTATGCCATTGGCGTGCATAATGGCGAATTGGTACCACATCCCGCATATGGCGGCGTCTGTCTTAAGTGTAATGGAACTGGTTTCATTGAGAAAACTATTCGTCTTTATACTGCTAAAGAATACGCGGTTGTCGAGAAAGCCGCGGAAAGGCGTGCTAAAGAGCGGGAAGAAACGAGAGCACAGGAAGCCATTGAGCGTGCCGCCCGCGCTGAACAACTCAAACAGGAATGGTTTGCAAAAAATGGCTTCAATTCTGATGGACAGACCTATTGTGTATTCGGTGATGATACCTATGCGATCAAGGATCATTTAAAAGAACTTGGTTGTAAATTTTCACCTCTCTTCATGTGGCATTCACCCGAACCGCTTGATGTACCTGTTGGTTATGGTATGTTTGGAGTAATGTATGATGACTACATGACCTGGGACGCGGAAAGCGGTAATATGATTTTCAAAGAGGACGCTAAAGAGAAAATTGAGCGTTGCTTTGATGAGACTAAAGAGCCTTCTCTTTCTGAATACGTTGGAGAAGTTGGCGAACGGCTTCGTAATCTTACTGTTGTCTTTTCTTCACGGAGAGGCTTCAATGGAAAGTTCGGTTGGACCAATATCTTTACTTTCAAGTGCGGAGACAATGTATTTACTTGGTTCACCTCTTCCGAGCCTGAGATTGAAGTTGGTAACACCTATGATATGACCGCGACAGTAAAGAAACATGAAGAGTTTCGCTCTGTTAAAACTACTGTTGTATCACGTTGCATCCTTCGAGCTATTGATTAAAGGCGTCCTACGGGCGTTTTTACTTTTTATAAATTTTATGATATAATATATGTATATGAAAAGATATATATTATAAAGGAGTAATTCAATGACTCGAAATGATATATTAGATTTATTCCAGAATTGTTATTTTGACGGAGAACTGTCTGATAATAATTTTGAGGACGCTATACTAAATTATTTGCCCGAAAATTTTAAATATGATTATCATTATGGGATTTCTAAGCTAGTCTTGCTCCCAAAAGACGCAAATTTTGTTATCAAAGTACCTTTCAATGGAGAAATGACTTGTGGCGAGACTGAAGAAGGATATGAAGATTATTTCTTCGATGAAAATGAAAATGCGTGTGATGATAAAACTTATTATTGGGATTATTGCGCTGCGGAAGTTCTTGCTTATAGGCAGGCTAAGTCCAATCATGTAGAGCGTGCATTCTGTAAAACCGCATATGTTGGTTCTGTAAATGGACACCCTATTTACATTCAGCAAAAAGCAACTATGTATTATGCGGTGCATGATGAGAATTTTCGTTATCCGCAAGAAAGAAGTTCAAAAGCAAAGAAAAGTAGTGAAGATATAGACGGCTGGGGCACTTGGTGGCAACCAGTCTGGCAAACTGATGCTTTTGAATATTACGGAGAAAAACAATATAAAAAGTTAATGCAATTTATTTATGACTATGGTATTGATGATCTTCATAGAGAAAATATTGGTTATATTGGACGAAAACCAGTGTTATTTGACTATTCGTCTTGGAGAAGCTAAGGAGGTTGGACCTATGGCGCGTGACAGGGAAAGAATTTGTGAATTTTATATCAAGAAAGGCGAGTGTACTAAAGGGCGGAATGCCGAGTTTAGAGGGATATGTCAGGTCTGTAATAAATACCGTGCAAAGCCAGGTTCTATGCCTGCACGTACCGATCGCCGCCGTTCAAAAATGGAAAAGATACAAAAGAAAGAAAGGTGGGATTATTAATGAAAACTATCTTGTCTTTTGTTAGGACATAAATGGCGGAAGCTCGCTTACGCGTCACCTTGGACTGATGTCTATGTATGTGAAAGATGTGGTAAAATGATTTTCAAAGCGCGTTCGTTACGTCGCTATTGATTTTAATAAAAAATTTTATTATAATATATACATAAGATAAAGAAAGAGGTGTTGGTTAGTGAATTTTGCTTATTGTATGTATATGGCTGAAGCGGAGAACCGCTTCCCCGAGCAGAGGAGGGCGTCCATTGACGCGTGTGTGCATGACTTCCGCATAATGAAAGAAAAAGGATATAATCCAAATGATTTTATTACTCAGGTTTTTGCATTACATAACCTCAAAGAATGTCAACTTTCACGAAGCGAGATTGATTACATCAATCGAGCAGTAGATGCTTTATAACGCATCCTTGAAAACTTTAAAAATTTTGTTATAATAGATACATAAGGTAAAGAAAAAAAATAATATTTAATTAAAAAGGAGATTTGAACTATGGCAGACAAGATGACTAAGAGAGATTGGTTTGGAGAGATCAGAGCTATTGTTGAGGGTTCTGATTCTGAAGATGTAGCTGGCGCATTAGAGTTTATCGACCATCAGGTTGAGCTGTTGGATGCGAAGGCGGTTAAGGCAGTAGAGAGAGCGGCTGCGAAGAAGGCTGATGGCGATGAGCTTCGTCAGACTGTACTGGGTATTTTGACCGAGGAGGCTCAGACCGCGGATGACATTACCGCTGCAATCGGTGATGAGACCGTGACGAAAGCCAAAGTTGTCGCACGCTTGACCCAGTTATGTAAAGCAAATGTTGCTGAAAAAGAGCAGGTTAAGACTGACGACGGTAGACGCGTTATGGCGTACGCATTGGCGGACATCTCTTATCCCGCTGATGCTGAGTAATCAATCATAAGAGAAGGGTAATAATAGGGAGGCGTAACCACCTCCCTTATTTTCTATGGTGAATATATGAAATATTGTTTGAACTATATTAAAAATACTAAGTATTTAGATGATTTTGATGAAATCACTATTAAATTTAGACCATCTGATACTTCATTAGTTGATTTTATGATAAAGCATCAACATCAACGCATTAACATCTATATTGCGGACAATCAAGATTTTCTCGATAATAATAGAATAAAATTATTTGATGCTATTAAAGATGAACATCCAGAGTTAAATTTTGTTTTTAAATTACAAGAATGTCAAGAGGAATTAACACAGAAAGTTTATCAAGTCATTGTAAATGATGAAAGAGATTTTCAATTCTTTTTCCGCACTCAAGCGCAGGATTTTGATACTTTTTGGGGATTGGTTAATTTAAAGCCTACTAGCATTTATATTGTAGAAGCTTTAGGATTTAATATTAAGCAATGTGCGGAAGCCGCCCATGAATTTGGAATTGACATTCGTGTGTATCCTAACGTAGCTCAATCCGCATGGAAAACAACCCCTGGTATTATGAAGTTTTTTATTCGTCCAGAAGATGTAAAAGTATATGAACCATATGTTGATGTTATGGAGTTTTATGGTGATGATAAGAAAGTAGCTACATATTATCGTATATATGCAAAAGATGGTGAATGGTTTGGAAATTTAAATGAACTTATTATCAGTCTTGATGAAGATATTGATAGTAGATGTTTATTACCCCAATTCGCGGAAAGGCGTTTAGGATGCGGAAAGCGTTGCTTAAAGGGACATCGATGCCAGATATGCGCGGCTACTCAACATTTGGCTAAAACTTTAACAAAAAATAATGTAACTATTAGGCAGCTGAGTAAGAAGGTCAAAACGAATTAATTGATTTTCAATAAAAAATATAATATAATAAATGTATAATAAAGAGAAAGTAAGAGGTAAAGAGAATGGCAGCGAAAGGAACCAGTTCTAAAGAGATTGTTACCAAGAAAATCTTGGAAACATTCCCTGGATCTTTTATAAATGAAAAAGAGATAAGGATACCTATGACCGAGTCTGGTGAAGCTATTCAGTTGAAGTGTGTGCTGACATGCGCCAAGGTAAATGTAATTAATGGCGCGGCGGATGTTATCCCTGGAGAACCAGTCGTAGCGAGTGATACAGCAACAACTTCCACGTTTTCAGAGACGGCGATGAATACTCCAACAGAGCAGGAGAAACAGAATGTAAAAGACCTGCTTGCGAAGTTAGGTCTGTAAGAGAGGAGATGCGACATGGCTAGATTGTATAAAGCTAGTGAATGGCAGAGTCCAACTGGACGTTGGCATGTAAACTGTGTGGATGATTTAGCTGGAATAAGCGGGCTTTGGTGGGTGCCCTGTCGCATCTTAGACCTGCCGCCCGCGGATTTTATATTATTACTCAAGAATGAATTTAATGCAAGTAATTTTTCTTATTATGAAGAAAATGATGTATTACTTTATTCTTGGGAACATTATAATGACGCACATAGATGGCTTTTGTATATAAATAAGATAGCAAGACAAAAGCATATAATGATTTAACGGGAGGTACCAAAGTGGTGATTGGGCTGGTCTTATAAACCAGTTGCCGCGGGTTCGATTCCCGTCCTCCCTATTATAGATGAGTGGCGAAACGGATAAACGCGCAGATATATTTACTGATTTTTCAGTTGAAGTTTGCAAAAATTTTATTCAGCAGTATATAAAATGTGGGATCTGTGCCTAATGGCGGTGAAGGTTCGAATCCTTCCTCATCTACTTACTCTTGTAAAGGAGAAAATATTATGATAAGGATGTTTGATGTATGATAGGAAACCTATAATTTAATTTAAGGAGGACTACCATGTACGAAGTCGTAAATAGAGATAGCATTTATACAGAAGGTTATTGGGGGAAGGCGGAGAGAGTATCAAATAAGAAAAATAGGAGACGAAAGCGCTTTAATGCTAATGCTTATAAATATTGGGGCGGTACTGATTATAGTAATGACGCTTATAATGGTCATTACTTTGATGGATATGGAAGAGATATTAATGCAAGAGCATATGAAACTGATGCATGGTTATATTATCTTGAACATATTAAAGGTAAGGTCAAAAATAGAAAACCTTATTCTGTAAAAAATAAAGTATATTATGGCGTTTTTAGAGAAACTTCTGTACCACATACAGGTAAGCATCGCGGAGGTCCGTCTATCCGACCTCGCAAGATAAAACATATTGTAGCTATATATAAAAATCCTGAGTATAAGGAATTTAACCGTGGTTCACATAAAGAATTACCTGATGGTTGGTGGGATGATTGGACTAGAAGCATCGAGCGTAATTGGAAATCTCAAAGAAAAGTTCACCATCAATGGCAAAGATAAGAAAGAGGTGAGTATTATGTAATATCTAATATAAGGAGGTATTACATAATGAGTAGAAGTTACAGACGAGTACCATATATTCGTCAAGAGCGCGGACAGTGGGTATGTAGAGCCAGAGACCCAGATTGAAGTCACTACAGAGCAAGTGTCCGCGTATTATTGTGTTTAGATTACCATTTAGGATTGAAAAAAACAGGCACAGGTATGGATATAGCTAGATATATTGTTAAACATCAGCTGCCCCTTACTTGTTTTTGGATTGTCTCTATTTATCCAGAAGGTAAGAAAGAAATGCAAGATTATTTAAGTAAATATTATCATTATGAAAATAGTTTGGACAATGTTCTTAAAAATTATGCCGTGTTACCTGATATAACCATAGAAACAATAGAATTAAAAGACGATATATGCGCGGAAGTGCCATCTCAAGTCACTACAGAGGTTAAACTATCCATCTTCAAACGTGGCTTAAAGTGGCTACAAAGCAAGGTTTCCGCGTTCAAAGATAAATTTAGGCGTCTAGTTTAATGGGAAAACAGCGGTCTCCAAAACCGCACGATGCGGGTTCGAATCCTGCGGCGCCTGTTTAATGTTTTTCCTATTGATTTTTCATAAAAAATATAATATAATATATACATAAAGAAAAGCGTGCTACACAAAGTGTAGTCGCCAAATAAAAAGAAAGGAGAAATAATATGAGCGTAAAAATTTGGATTGATGATATGAGAACTGCGCCAGACGGATTTTTGTGGTGTAAAACTTATGAGTCAGCGATTGAAATGCTTGATTATTTTTCTTCTTGTAATTATGATATTAAGGTGGTTGATTTTGATCATGACTTAGGGGAAGAAAAATCTGGTTATGATGTAGCTAAATATATAGTTGAATATCAGCTGCCTATTGGTAGCTTCAGAGTTCATTCAATGAATCCTGTTGGTCGCCGCAATATAGAGCAATTATTAACACATTATGGATATAAAGAAAGGAATTTTTTATGAGGAATAAACTTTTAACTATTTTAATGGTAATGTTTTGTGATGAAGGATTTCGAGATCATGTAGAAACTGAGTTTCATTGTTTCTATTCTGCTATCAGAGATATTTATAATGATGCAGACGGAGACTGGGATGAAATTATTGATGAAGTTTTGGAAGTCGCAAGACCTTATATTAAGGTTGTATATGATGAATTAGAGGGTTGGTATTAAAATCTGCTATTGATTTTTAATAAAAAATTTGCTATAATATTTATATGATAAGAAAGAAATAAGAAAAAAGGTTTACAGTATTATTTCTTATAAAGATTTTTCAAACCAGAAACCTTGAGTTTAATGGGAGAGTCAGAGCTATTATCGCCTTATTCGTTTGTTAAACAACAGTCCACGAGAAATCAAGGAGCCTGTTAGGAAAAAATTCTTATCAATTTTCTTAAATTGATAACTTTAAAAATTTATGATATAATATATACATAAGAAATGAAAAAAGTTGTTTTCGTAGGTAGGCGTATCGGAATTAAATCACACGCCAGAGAGAAGGTGAGCAACAATATTCTCGTGTAGCTCAGTTGGTAGTAGCATCGGTCTGTTAAACCGAGGGTCGCAGGTTCAAGCCCTGCCGCGAGAGTTAAGGAGGTTATTCCACTTCTTTAGCTATTGTTTATTTAACGCTCAAGTGCTCATTGAGTATGGGTAAGGGATAGCGGAATACGCTTGGCAGAGCGACTGAACTGCCTAGGTCTTGCCAGTGGCATTGTATGAGGGACGACTTCCTCACTGGCGCAGATGGCAGCCCTGGTGGGTGGGTAGTTTGCCGACATAACAAATACCCCACTAACTATATTATGACCGCAAATTTGTTGAGCGGACGATTAAATAAAACAATGCGTTTCGTCCTTTATGAGAAAAAAGGATAGGAAAAAGCAGATTGTAGAAGGTGCGTTTCCTCAGCTTAGTCTCCTGATGTTATATAGCACATAGCACAAAGAACTAAAAAAGATGTCTGCGTACCTAGCAAGCAAAATTAATGACTCTGGACTTGGCTTGAAATCTTCCGAGAGTAATACCATGGTAGCGCTTGATTGTTGCGTCTCTAGTGGAGAAAAACAATCTTCCTTGAAAAATCTTAAAATTTTTGATATAATATATGTATAAAAGGAAAAAGGAAAGAGGAAAAAGCAGTTGCAATAAACATAAGACTTTTCCTCTGCGGGATGGCTAAATTCCCGCGACAAACGCTCTTTCGTCTAAAGAAAATGGTGCGATAAATTTAATCTTCCAAGAAAAGCAACAGAAATTAAAAAATATTCTGATGAAGAATGGGAAAAAATATAGTATAAAATTATGCTTAATCTGGGTTCAAGTCCCACAAGGGTGATTACAGTTAGTTTAAATTTTGTTATAACCTCTCTTTGAGTTGCAAGGCTCTCATTAAAAAGCCTTGATATGCGGCGCCTTAGTCTAGTGGTAGCGACAGAAGGATTTCACCCTTCAGACGTGAGTTCAATTCTCACAGGCGTCATTGATATAATTTAATAACGCGGGATAGAGCAGTCTGGTCAGCTCGTCTGCCTCATATTCAATGTTACAAAGTGAGCCTTAAATAAAGGAGGTGTAATGAAATTCCAAATTTATTTAATGAAACTCAAATTAAAGGTATGAAATGTGAATTGGAATGTGCATTAAAATTTATTGAAAAAGGATTTATCGTATCTTTTCCATTCGGCAATACAAGTAGATATGATTTAATGGTTGATGTAGGAAATAATAAATATTTTAGAATTCAATGTAAAACAGCTCATCAAAAAGAAAATGGTAGTTATATAATAAATACCGCAAATCAGCAGTTTACAGCAAACTCTAGGAATGTAAAGTATTATACTAAAGATCAAATTGATTTTATTTGTTCAATTATTGAAAATCAATTAGTAGTAATTCCTGTTAAAACAATAGAGAATTGTCGATCAAAAATTTTTCGCAGTCATAATTATCCTCCATTAAATAATAGTTGTATTTCAACGTGTAATTGGATAGATGATTATACAGTAGAAAAACAAATTTTGTCACTTTGTAAAGAAGAATAAGAAGCAGAAGGTCGTAGGTTCAAATCCTACTCCCGCAATTCTCTTTATCTCGGTCCATAACGCGAGTTAGTGTAAAGAAGAGCACGCCTATGTAAGCGTCATAGGAAATGAGGACTTGCCAAACCTCACACGCAGGTATGTAGGAGATAAAGATTTTATAAAGGTTTTGGTTCTTTTAGTCCTAGGTTACACTTAAATGCAAGGAGTGTTATGAAAAAAGAACTTTTTCTTTCCTCTTTCCTCTTTCTCAGTTTTTTTCAGCATTTTCTGTTCTAAAAAATAATGCTGTTTATATAAAACATTAATTGATTTTTAATAAAAATTATAATATAATATATACATAAGAAATAAAAAGACACAAACAGCAAATTTTACAATTCTTAATGGAAGAAAGTTTGACTTGTTATCAAATAATGTAAAGTGTCTTGTTTTTTAGCGGATTAGCGTAATTGGTGAGCGCATGTGACTTTGACTCACAAAGAAAAGGTTCGAATCCTTTATCCGCTGTTAGCTTGGTTGGAAACCAAGTGAAACTAATATGAGTGGGATGTTACTTGAATAGAGTGTGCATATCATTTAAAGAGTGTCTTGCAAGGCTTTGGACATATAGTCACACCACTCAGCACGACCGCGTGCTTAATTTAAGCGGCGCCCTAATAATGAGTGAGGTCGGGGCAAGGTTGGCACATCCTTACAATAATGTGGCACCTCACATTTGGTGGCGTAGTTCAGTTGGCTAGAATGCGTGCCTGTCACGCACGAGGTCGGGAGTTCGAGCCTCCCCGTCATCGCTTATTTTACTCCACTAGCTTAATGGATAGAGCACTGGTCTACGGAACCAGAGATGCGAGTTCGATTCCTGCATGGAGTGTTTAACTCCTGTTAGTTTAATGGATAAAACCTGGGTCTTCTAAACCCAAGCTCTGGGTTCGATTCCCAGGCAGGAGATGTCTTATTGATAAAAGAAAAAATTTTTGATATAATATTTATATAAGGAGATTTGATAATTATGAGTAAATGGACATTGGTTAGAACTAACGCACTGGGTTTTGGAGATCAGGAAACAAAAGAGCAGAAGGCTCGGAGAATGCGGAAGTTTGATAATATGATCCGCAATACCAAGGTGAAAACCGAGGAAGAGTTAAAGAAAGATGCGGATAAGGCGTTTAGGGCGGAGCAGGAGCGTAAAGACGCATTGGTGGCAGCTTATGATGCTAAGAAGCTGAAGAGTAAAGATGCCATTAAGGAAGCTCGCGCGATTAAGCGCAAGAAAAATAACAAGAAGGCGGACAGTGCCCTTGAGGCGGCTATGGTCTAGTCTCATAAAAAATGGGGCTGGTAGTTAAATGGGATAACATTACCCTTGCAAGGTAAAATTGAGGGATCGTACCCCTCCCGCTCCATCGGCTTAGTAGCATAAGGTGATGTAACTTACCATCTGAGGTGCCAACTACCAAGAAACAGAAAGTTGGAATAACTACGCCCCCGTCCGCTAATGGTAGGCGAACTGACCTGTAATCAGTCAATCCCCGTTCGAGTCGGGGCGGGGGCTTAAAGACATTATTCAATCAGCAAAATGACTTTGAAGAACAAATACTTTAATTTACAAATTAAAAGGTGGTGCGTAAATTCGTCCTTTGTTTTGGTTCGGTTTTCCTTAGGACGAAGCACTATTCAGAAAACTGAATATAATGTCTTGATATTGTGGGTTTGGTGTTAGCGGATAGCATCTCTGCCTTCCAAGCAGATGGGACGGGTTCGAATCCCGTAACCCACTTAGGCAAGGTAACTGCAAATTAAAAATATGTAAAGATTACATACAAAATGATATTTTAATTTGGAGGAAATCTCTTATTAACAGATGATTTTGATTTTACTTATATGATTAAGTAACGTAGAAAACTTTCTCTTTACAAAGGGTCGGAGGAGTACAACGAAAGTGGTAGGCACTTTGTCTTGCCTAGTATTATCAAATCCCTTTCCTATATAGAGGCGGCGGATGGTTCGGAAAAATACCGCCGCCATTTTTTGAGGATGTAGCCAAGCTGGTTAGATGGTAGACTGCAACTCCGTAAACAAGGGTTCGAGTCCCTTTAGCTTGTCATTGGCAAGCGCCCTCCCTTCGAAAATATATAAGGCATATACAGCAAAACATTTTATTCTTTTACAAGAAAGATGATTGGTTAAGTGCCGATGATTCGGCTCCAGCGAGTATGGTATTTAAAATTTTAAGTACAAGATTTTGGTTAAATACCTAGCAAAAAAAATCTTGACTATGCCTTGAGCGATTAAGTTGATAATATATGGAAAATTATAGTATTTATAAGCATACTAACAATATAAACAAAAATCTTGATAAAGATAAAGAGTAAGGAGTAGGGATTTATGAATAGTTTTATGGAAAATTTAAAAACAGCTAATAATTATCACTTAACAGAAAATATGGGATTAACTCATTCACAGTTAAATGGTAATGTGTACCAGATGTTCGCTTTAGGCGGAGCTTATCGTAAGCGTTCAGATGAAGATTGCATTTTGCTTTTTAAGAACGCATTTGAAGAGAATGAGTCTTTGGCTTTGAAGTGTCTTTTCTATCTGCGTGATTGTCGCGGTGGGCAGGGAGAGCGTAGATTCTTCCGCACATGCTTTAAATGGCTGGCTCAGGAGTATCCTGAAGCGGCTGCCCGCAATATCGAAAATCTTTCAGAATATGGACGCTGGGATGATGTTATCTATGCTTGCGTAGATACCCCGATTGAAGATAAGGCTCTTGCTTTCATCAAGAAGCAGTTAGCACTGGATGTCCAGTGTAAGACTCCATCTTTGCTAGGTAAGTGGCTTCCTTCAGAGAATGCTTCCGCATCTGAAACAAAGCGTATGGGTAATATTGTACGTGAATATCTTGGCATGTCTCACAGAGAATATCGTAAGACTCTTTCTGTATTGCGTGAGCGTATTAACATTGTTGAGCGTTTAATGTCTGCAAACAGATGGGATGAAATTGAGTTCGATAAAATCCCCTCAAGAGCAGGTCTAATCTACAAGAACGCTTTTGCCCGTAGAGACATTATTGCTAAGAAATATGAAGCCTTTGCAAAAGACAAGACTACAACTGTTAATGCTTCTGTGCTATATCCTTATGAAGTTGTTCATAAAGCAGTTGAAGGCACTTGCGGATGGGGCTATCGTTTCGAAGATATGTCTGCCACAGACAGAGCAATGGTAGAAAAGTATTGGAATAATTTGCCTGACTATCTTAATGGAGCAGATTGTAAGATGCTTTGTGTCGTTGATACCTCTGGTTCAATGACGGGTAGAGAGGCTTCCGCGCCTATCAATGTTGCTATTGGTCTTGGCATGTACTGCGCAGAGCGTGTAAGTGGTCCATTCAAGAATCATTATATTAGCTTTTCAAGCAGACCGCAGCTAATTAAAATTGAGGGAGTTGACTTTGTAGATAAGGTTCGCCGTATTTATAAGACAAATCTTTGTGAAAACACTGATTTGGTAGCAACTTTTGAAATGATTAGAAAGATTGCTATGCAGTCTGATCCTGCGGATTGTCCTACCTCTATTGTTGTTATTTCAGATATGGAAATTGACTCTGGTACAGGTCACTGGAGACGTGGTTCTCGTGATGAGTACGGTTGGTTACTTACTGAAATGGAACAAGAGAGAAAGAAATGGGAGGCTTGCGGACTTCAGTGCCCTGCTTTAACATATTGGAATGTAGATGCAAGACAGAATAACATTCTGGATCTTGGACCGAACGTCTCATATGTAAGTGGTATGTCTCCAGTCATTTTTGAACAGGTTATCAAAGGCGTAAGCGGATGGGATTTATGTCTTGAAAAACTTTTAAGTCCTCGTTACGCTGCGGTTTGTTAAAATAAAAATAAAGGGTTGCTTTAGGCAACCCTTTTTCTTGTTTATATGTTATTTTATTCTGGGTGGCACGCACACAGCCGTCCGCAGGAATTAAAATTCACTCTACAAATTTTTTAGAGCAAAAAATTAAAGGCGAGTATTTACAAAATACTCGCCTATTTTTTTATTAAGAAACTACTGTAAATGTTAATGTGGTTTCCGCGGTATCCACCGCTACATCTAAACTTGTTCCTGTTGTTGCAATAATTAATGATGTGGAATCAACTGATATTACAATAGGAGAAGCTAAACCATCTATTGCAGTAGTTGAACCTGCCCTTGTAGTATATGATATACCAGTAGAAGTTTTCGCAATGCTAGCTACAGCAGAACTATCTTTTAAATTATAAGAGCTTCCACCAGGGACAGTAATCTTTGAAATATCTGCCATAACCTATTTACCTCCTAATTAGGATACTGTTACTGTCACTGCGCTACCTGTAAATGTTGGTTTAGATACAGTACCTGCTGCTGTAATAGAACCTTCTGTTCCACTAAATGTTGCAGTAGGAGCCTTCGCCGTACCAGTAAATGTAGGAGCTGATATTGTTCCTTTAACTGTAATTGTTCCTTCTGAACCTGTGAATGTTGCAGTAGGAGCCTTTGCTGTTCCAGTAAATGTAGGTGTACTTGCTGTAGCACTAACACTCGTAACAACTGCGGTTGCGGAGCCTCTGGTAGGTAATGTACCAGCACTAAAGCTGCCATTTGTCCAACTTAAAGTTAAGTTTTCATTAGCTACGGTGCAAGCTAAAGCAGGTAATGTACAACTTGGCAATGTACCAACACCAGTTATACTGTACATACTAGAAGTTGTTGGAGTTGTTGTAATCGTAGGTGCAGACACTGTACCTGCTGGAGTATATGATGCAACAGTCACAGAACCTTTTGGTGTATAAGAAGCTTCACTTCCAGTAAAAGTTGGAGCTGATACGGTACCGGCTGGAGTATATGACGCTACAGTTACGGTTCCCGCAGGTTTAAAAGCAACTGCGCTACCAGTAAAAGTAGGCTGAGATACAGAACCCGCTGCGGTTACACTACCACTTGCTGTATCCTTATATGCTAATTTTCCTAGTGCGCTTAAATCGCCAAATTCTTGCCAAGCGCTACCATTATAAATAAATTCTGCGCTACCATAATTTACAATACTACCTACAACAGCTGTTACGGATTCAGTGTCAATCTTAATAGGATTAGTAGTAGAACCATCCGTTAAAGCGGTTGTAGTTACACCTAAATAACCAGAATAACTTTCAAGAGATTTAATTAACTCTCTAGCAGTAGCATCTTTTAGGTCATACGTAGTACCAGAAGGCAGCGTAATCTGAGAAATATCTGCCATATATTTTACCTTTCTTTATTATTATTCGCTTGTAGTAAATACTAAGCAACTTGAATTATTAGGATCAAGAGAAACGCTTACCTTACTGTTCCATGTTTCTCTCTCTGTTGATGTAATATGAATATCAGTATCATTCATATGCTCCATCATCAAAGTATCAACAAAAGGGATATCAATAAGGTAAGCTAAACCATCACCTATTTTAATTCCAGGAATGGAATCTCCATCGTCTGTTGTTTGATAATCTGTATAAATATAAATACTATTTTTAGCAGCTATCAAAGAAGATTGAGAGTTCCAATCAGCAGTAGTATTACTTAAAATTTTATCTTCGTGAATTGAAAATCTTTCAATAGCTCCCGATGCATTCTCAGCATCAAGATAGAATTTACCATCTGTGGTAAAAGTGAATCTACCTTCAACGATTGGAAGAGAATCCAATTTATCAGAAGTAGTTTCAATAAATTTTACTAACGCCATTGAAATTCTCTCCTTTATAAATTAAAAACTATTTTTATAACTCTCTTATTTTTCTAACTTAGTTCTTATTCAAAAGATGCCCAAGTTAATGCTTTATCAACCGCAGCACTTGTGTAATCAGATAGAGAAGCTCTTGTTACAGAAATAACTCCATCTACTTCATTGACAGCACTTACATATTCTCCATCAACTGCGGTATCCTTATAGTCTAATGCTCCGATGGCTGTCTCAATCTGACTTGAAACATCTACAGCTCCGACCTGAGCATCAACATATGCTTTCACGCCATATACTGTTGCGACTGTTGAATCATCATCTTCAGTACCAAGAACTGCAGCAGCTGCTCCAGCTTCATCATAAGCACTAGCGTCAGTGTAAGCAGCGCTTCCAAGACCAGCCACAGCAACTTCAGTACCATCAACATTGATTGTACCATTTGTTGTACCAGTTGTTACGCTCTGTACTGCGGAATCCGCTAATCCAAGAGAAGTCTGAACACCAGTAGATAATTTAGCAAGAGTGATATTACCATCAGCAACTTTAGCTGTTGTAACAGCACCATCTGCTAATTCATCAGTTCCTACTCCACCTGCAACTAACGTAGCTGTAATTACATTATCAGCAGAAATTGCAAGTTGTACTTGAGTTGCATCTGTACCAGCTTCATAAACATCAACAAGATCGCCAACGTTTACATAAATAACAGTACCAGCGCTATCAGAAAGTGTTAATGCAATATAAGTACCCTCATCCATACCTTCTGGATTAACAACAACTGTACCAGAACTTACAACTAAGTCAACAGGAATATTAATTGTTCCTACTGTTGTTCCACCCTGTGTAATTGTATAAACTTTAGCATACTCAGTTGAGGTGCTGTCTTCAGTTACAGCAACTACAGATGCAGTTCCGCCAGAACCGATTGCTGCATATAATTCATTCATTGCAGATACAAGGTCTGTCTTAGATGTTGTACTTAAATCATCTAATGTACCAATTTCTGCTTCGATTGTTTCTACACTACCCTCTAATGTAGAAATTCTTGTAATGACTTCATCTAAATCAGATACGTTAGATAGTTTCGTAGTACCTAAATATAGGTCATTTGTGTCAGTTAAACGGTAAAAAGTTGCACTATCTTTTGTAGTTAAAGCTTTATAGCTGCAGAAGTACCTTGTAAAAACTTTACATTTGATTTTTCTCCCCTTATAAATATTTATAAAATGAAAAAGGTTAATTTATAGTTCTTCCCATGTAGGAGAACCTAAATCAACATAACATTGGTCATCATCTGACCATTGATAAATTGTTGTTTCAGTAACATAAAGAACACCTGAAACTCCAGTAGACGATAAATCCGCCTCACTTAAAAAGATTACACCTTCTGATTTAACGAAAGATTGCTTATCTTGTAAACAAGTTTCATCATCATAGAAGGTTATTGTGTAAATGTAGAAAACTCCATCTTCACACGTTTCAAATTTTGCTACCTTGTAAGAAGTGATACTATCTTCCATAATGGTAACTAGCATTTGGTAACTTACAAACTTAACATCTGTATCATTGGCAGTATATACATAATATCCTTCAATCAAATAGTTACCATAATCTAAAGTATTTAAAACAATAGGAGATGATTCAGTTCCTGTTAATGTGGTAAAAGAGGAGTCTCCACCATTAACATTTACGACTGCATTGCCACCAGCGCCGTAAAAGCTGCTCATATGCTATGTTCCTCCTTTTGTTTAATATACGAAGTCCACAATAGTATCTTCATCCGCTCCATCGGGGAAAAATTAAAGATTTAATTGGAACGGTTTCATCTAACTCATACATACCCGTTCTTCCTATTTTAATTTTTACCTTATTAATTTGAACAATCGTGCCCTCAGTGGTTTGAATGCCCAACTTAACCAAAACAGGAGGTGTAGATTCTGGAGTGAATTCGGAAATTGCGCCTTCTTTACCTAATAGATCGGTACTATCAAAAGGACCTAATACCTGGCCAAGTCTACCATTAAGCACTCTTCCTTTAACCATATAAAGTCCTCCTTTTTCAAAGAAATATTATTTTTGTAGATAACCAGTTTAACAAAAAAACCCCAAGTGCTTTTAAATTGATTTTTTTAAAAAATTTTGATATAATTTTATTGAAAAGAAAGAATGGTGATAAAAAATGAATAAACATTATGCAATTACTGATCTTCATGGTATGGGTAAACTATGGGATCAAATTAAAGAATATTGCGATGAAACAGATACAATTTACTTTCTTGGAGACGCGGCGGACCGTGGACCCGACGGACTTCGTGTAATGCGGGAATTATTCCAAGACAAAAGAGTAGTATATATCAAAGGAAACCATGAAGGTATAATGGAAAATGTAGCTCCTGGACTTATTGATGGCTATACATATGACATTAATTTGTGGTTAATGAATGGCGGGAAGCCGACCATTGACGCTTTCAAGTCACTATCAGAACCTTCTCAGTGTTGGTATATTCGGAAGATTAGATCCTTACCTGATGTAGCATTATACACCAATCCTAAAGGTCAAACTATTATACTAAGTCACGCAGGGACTGATCCAGATGATATGGATAATAAACAGCCTAATCGTTACGGAGAGTCTCCATGGCAATGGGATAGAGACCATTTCTATAGTAAATGGAACCCAGACCCAAAGTATAATAATACTTATATTGTTCATGGTCATACGCCCGTACCTCATGTTATAGCCAAATTGAACGAGATGGATAGATTCATGGACCGACCGCCGCGCTATACTTCATGGGATTATAAAATATTAAATTATGCAGATGGTCATAAATTTGATCTTGACTTGGCATCTTTTCAAACTGAACGAGTAGCTTTATTTGATTTAGATGAATTAAAAGTTGAGAAATATTTTTATGACTTAGGAGTTGATGAAAAGAATGGTCAGTAAAGATAAAATTCTTAAACGACTACAAGAGCATTGGAATTTTTTATTACAGCAAGGATATGATGAAGATCATATCCTTGGTATTTTTGTATATGGATCTGTTAACTACGGGTATGCTAATGAAAATAGTGATATAGATACAAAAGCTATCATTCTTCCTACTTTTGAACAATTTTGTTTAAATCCACAAATGATTTCAATAGAATATCATATTGACGAAGAGCATATTGAAATAAAAGATATTCGCCTTATGCGAGACATGTGGATGAAACAAAATATTAATTTTATTGAAATTCTTTATACTGATTATTTTATTATAAATGAAAAATATAAAGAGTTATTTGATAAATATTTCATTCAAAATAGAGAAGCAATAGCCCACTATGATAAGCAAAAAACCTTAAAAAGTATTAGTGGACAATTACTACATACTTTACATCAAGAGCCAACTAATAATAAAAAATTATATAATGCAAGTAGATTATATACTTTTTTAAAAGATTATTTTAATGAAAAGTCATACGCGGAGTGCCTTCAACCAAAAGATGAAAGTCTATGGGAATTAAAATATGGTGAATCTGCGTTAAGTAAAGATGCGGAAGCCAAGCTCGTACGCGCCTTAGAGCTAGAACAATTAACTAATGAGCTTGTTAATAAGTATGCGGAAGTCCAGTCTCCTCGCCACGATGAAGCGACTGCCGCGCTCAATGAAGGCGTTATGGAGATTCTCAAAGCGAGCTTCCGCCCTGAGATAAATGCTTCAACAATTACTAAAAAAGAATTTTTTAGTAATTTAACTACAACTGAAACTAAAGCATATTATGCTATTATTTCACAAATACATGATAAAGGTAATATTACTATATCAGATATGGTAGAAAAAACATCCATTTCCCGCCCTGTATATGCTAATCTATTGTCAAAATTAAAGCAATATGATGTAGCTAAGGTAGTAAATAGAGGTTCTGGTGGAACTGATATTGAAATTACTCAAATTGAATTAAAAAATGAAGCCATTGATTTTACTTAAAAATAATGATATAATATATTTATAATAAATAAAGGAGATTTGAATGGCACTGCGGATTTCACTCAAGCTCGTCAGCTTTTTACTTCTGCGCCAGAAGGTTGGTACGTTGTATTGAAGAACCCTGCGGAAGATGGTGCACATCCTGAAGCAGCAAAAAGCGGTCAACAGTCCTACTCTGAAAATTGGACGTAAAGTAAATATTGCTGGACCTGTATCATTCTCACTCTATCCTGGTCAGATGACTAAAGTTATTCAGGGACACCGCCTAAGAAGCAATCAGTACTTGCTTGCTAGAGTCTACGATGCGGCTGCCGCGGAATAAGGCGGAAGATGATGCAAAAATTGCTACTGAGAAGGAACTTGCTGCTATTGAAAAGACACGACAGGATGCTTATGCAGCTACTGTTGCTGACATTATGAAGAGCATTTCTCCTGACTTGATTGCAGCACTTACATCTAAATCTAATGCGGATATGCTGGCTACTGTGAGCGAGAGTATGAGTCCATATGCGATTGCAAACGGGGAATCTGTGAGCGATACGGTTAATCGCCTGATGCGTGGTACCTCACTTGAAGGTATCCTTGATGGCATTGCCGCGTATAAAACAGAGGATTAATATAAATAAATATTAAAGAGCGATAGAAATATCGCTCTTTTTTGATTTTATAATAAATTTATGATATAATCTTTATATAAAGATAAAGTGAGGAAGTAAATATGGATACTTTCAAATGCGATGAAAAGACAATGCAATTATTTTGTAAACAATTTTATACAGATAAAGGCTATGCTCATGCAGAAAGAGTTGCTAGTTTTGCACGAGAAGATATTCGTTATTGGCAAGAAAAAGATAGAGATTTTGTTATGTGCTTAGCATGGGCACATGATTTATATGAAGATACCAACTGCCCTCACGAAATTTTTACTCCAGATTTTGATAAGGCTTTACATTTTATCACTTGGTATAATAAAGAAACTACCTATGATAGATATTTAGAGCTAATCAAAAAAGGAAGAGATACAAGTCATGTTGGTCATATGGTTTGGTGGGTTAAATTGCTTGATATGAAAGACCATTTAACTCAAACAGATACATTGACTGATAAACTTAAAGAAAAATATTTATCAGGATTGAGGTATCTACTATGATAGAAACAATAGGTTCAAGAAGTAAGCATTATAGCGCTACTTTGTTTTCTCCTCTTGAAATTGACTTAGGAGAAGAAACTGTAAGAGAGGTGCTTGGTTATGATAAGTACCATATTTTATTACAGAAAGATTGGGATAATGCTTGCTCATTGGTTATTAAAGAATTTTTAGCAAGTGCTAATTTGCCTGTAAATAACTTTAAATTTGAAGAAACAACAGTAGGTGATAACAATGGCACAACAGACGGATTGATAAAGAAGCAAGAGCAATAAAAGCACAAGAACATACTACGGCGGTTGCTGCTAACTGGCAACCACAGATTCAGTCCTCTATTTCTTCAACTCAAATATATAGAGATAAAGTAAATTTATCCAATGATATTTATACTCGTAACCATGGAACATTAAAAGTCACAGTTGAGGATTTAGATACTGTTGGGGCGATTATAAAATATAATAAACCGATCGTTATTGTAGAGCCATAGATAAAGGAGCTATGTTTGATGCTCGTTGCTTCAATATCCCAAAAGAAGAAGTCACAAATCTCGTCTATTGGCGCCAGTTAGACGCCATCCGCAATAGATACATTATTGGCTTCGTTGTTGGTTGTTTATCAATGACTATATTGGATTATTATACATTTTATAGACAAAAACAATGAGGATAATTGATTTTATGTTAAAAATTTGTTATAATATTTATAGAAAAATAAAGAGAGATAATAAGGAGATTGATAATATGATTAAATATCCCAACTGTAAAGAAGTTAATTGCAACTATGATGAGGATGTAATTAAATTCTTTCCTGTGATTAAATGCACTTCTATTAAACAGTTCATTAAAGCAGGCGTTGTTACTGTTGGTAGTAAATTTGTTGTGGACGGAAGAGACATTACCTGTATTCATCATAAAGGTAATCAGTGGTTTTTCCAGTATGATGATTGTCCGATGGCTAGTACCGCAGAATCTGGTGCGCTGGAGAAGGCTTTAAAGAAAATTTGGAATGAAGTTATTCCAGAGTGTTTAAAGAAAGAAATTAAATATACCTTTGTACCGACTGAATTTCAGATTTTTGGCGAAAATAAGTGGGGAGTAAAAGAAACTGACACTTATCAGTTTGATTATTATAAGAACAATGAAGCACATCATGTGAAAAACTATCGTGGTCCAAAACCAAAACATGATTTTTGGAAGAGTGGTGAGTCCTGCGGCTGGTGGTTATCTACTGTTGCTTCTGGTCCCTCTGCTTACTGCTGTCTTGTCAACACCTACGGATATGCCAACTACGCCGACGCTAGTAGCTCTAGTGGGGTGCCTGTCTGTTTCCTTATTGAAGTTGATGATTAAGGGTTGCTTAAAGCAACCCTTTAGGTAAAGGAGTTGATAACATATGAGAGATAAGCATCAAAAAAAAACTTTAAAAAGATATAAATAAGGTTGTTAAAACTATGAATGAAAATGTCTACAATGATAATTTATGGCTTGGTAGATTTTATGGTCATCAAATTAAAGCAGATTATTACAAATTTGAGGATGGCTCTGGCGGTATTTTAACTACTTGGATTGAGTTGGTAGATAGAAAAACTAACTTAACAAAAGTAATTAAATTAAGTCATCATGGTGGAGTTATCAACTTTGTATCATATGATATGTGGATGGCTATGAATACCTTCATTACAGAAGATTGCGCGGTCTGGGAAAAGGAAGACCCGTGGCATGATATTATAGATTATAGAGGAGGGGTTAAAAATGTTAAACGCAAGTAATCAGAGAATGTTAGCTTATATTGAAAAAGTAACTGCAATTACTCCTATTGAAAAAGCTGACAGACTTGAAGCAGTTCACATCAATGGATGGGTATGTGTGTGCGGTAAAGGAGAATTTAAAGAAGGCGACGTTGGTGTCTTCTTTGAGATTGATAGTAAGTTACCTGAGATTTATCCATTTACTGAGATGGAATTTCTTGTAAATAAGAAATATAAGATCAAAAGTCAGAAAATTCGCGGTCAGATTTCTCAAGGTCTATTTATGCCTCTTTCTGCCTTTGAAAATGGAGATAATACCCCTACTTGGGTAGATAGTATTAATTTCCGTATTCAGAATGGTAGTGATGTTTTGCATGAAGATTTGACTGCGGTTATTGGAGTTACTTATGCAGTTGAAGAGGATAATAAGCGTAAAGCTCCATCTGTTGATAAATACAAGAAAATGAGTCAGCGGCATCCGCAGGTATTTCGTCAGCCTTGGGCTAGATGGATGATGAAGCGGGAGTGGGGTCGTAAAGTTATGTTCTTCTTCTTCGGAAAGAAAAAAGACAAGAAGAGCGGTTGGCCGAACTGGGTTACCAAGACGGATGAGGAACGAGTCCAAAATATGACCTGGATTCTTGAAGATAAAGAGCCATGGATTGCCACTGAGAAAATTGATGGTTCTTCTACTACTGCAACTTATAGAAAGACTGGAAAAAGAAAACACGTCTTTTATATTTGTAGTCGTAATGTAGTATTTGATAAACCAGATAAAAAATGTTTTTATGAAACTAATATTTACACTGAAATGGCTGAGAAATATAACTTTGAAGAAGTTCTTGAAAAGATTGTTGAAAAATATAATCTTGAATGGGCAACTCTTCAAGGTGAAACTTATGGAGCAGGAGTTCAGAAAAGAGAATATAGTCTTAAAGGACATGACTTTATGGGCTTTAACTTAATCTTTTCTGATAGGGGAAGATTAAATTCTGTGGAAGCAAAAGAAATTATGTCTGAATATGGTATTCCTTGGGTACCTATTGTAGATGAAAATTTCATTTTACCAGATACCCTCGAAGAGCTTCTTGATATTGCGACTAATAAGTCTCAGCTTGATGGCGGAATGCGGGAAGGTCTTGTATTTAGAAGCCAGGATGGTGTAAAGAGCTTTAAGGCAGTAAGCAATGAGTTCTTGCTTAAATACCATCAGTAAGGAGTAAAAACTATGAGAAAATATGTAAAAATTAGTAGCTTAGGCGATACTTTAGAGCTTATTAAGCTATCTTTGGAGGTTGATGGCGATGTTACCGCCATGAAAGGTAAGTATGCTATTGATTGTAAATCAACATTAGGAGTATTTGCTTTAGATTTTTCAACAGGTGTTACACTTGAATATCCTAATGATGCAACTGAATTAGATACTTACTTAAATAAATTTGAAGTTGCTACTAATAAGTAGCAACTTTATTTTTTATAAATTTTATGATATAATAATATTATAAGATGTAAAAGATTGAAAAGGAAGGTGGTCAATTAATGAAACATTGCACAAAATATGATAATATTACAATTTCTGAATTTTACTGTACTTATTGCGGTCAAAAGGGTTTACCTATTGCTCGTAGAGCAGGACAACAGAGAGAGGCGGGACATTTAAAGAAATTATGGTGTCCAAATTGTAATATGATAGTAAACCATGTTGAAGTGCGTCCTTTTGGTTCTTACAACTATGAAGATTTTAAACAAGAATTTGAGCTTGGTCGTTTCATAGATGGACAAAGAGTTCCGCTGTCAGAACTTATCGGTTGTTCAAAAGGTGAATGTAAATACAATGTTAATGGAAAATGTTGGAACGCAAATCATAGTTATAATTGCGGACATCGGATTGTGATAGAACAAGGTCCAGAACATAAAGGAAGCGGATTGGAGCGTGATAGATAATGGCAAAATTATTTATGCTTATGGGTATTCCAGGTTCAGGTAAAAGTACCTGGATAGCTAATCATATTAATAATGAAACAGATAAATATATTTCAAGGGATGAAGTGCGTTTTTCATATGTTTCTGAAGAAGAAGAATATTTCTCTCAAGAGAAGAAAGTATTTAAAGAATTTACTCGTCAGATTAATGAAGCATTAAATCAGGGCTACAATGTTTTTGCAGATGCGACTCATTTAAATGAAGCTTCTCGTAATAAATTGTTAAGAGCAATAGTAATGAACACTTCTTCTACTGAATGTATTTGGGTGCGGACTCCGCTTGAAGAAGCGCTTAGGCGCAATGAAAATCGCAAAGGAACTCGTTCATATGTGCCGAGAGGCGCCATCCGCCGCATGTTTTCACAAATGACTAAACCTACTTTTATTGAAGGTTTTAATAAGATTTATATTATTGAACCAGATAAACCTATTAAAATTTTAGAGGAGGGATAAAATGTCTCAGATTTGGTTTACATCCGACACTCACTTCGGGCATGATAGAGACTTTGTATGGGGCGTCCGCGGTTTTAAGAATGTCGATGAAATGAATAAAGAAATTATTAAGCGATGGAACTCTGTAGTAGCTAAAGATGATATTGTTTATCATCTTGGTGATGTAATGCTGGGAGAAAATGAAAGAGGTCTTTATTATCTTAAACAGCTTAAAGGCACTATTTACATCGCTCTTGGTAACCACGATACTAGCACTCGTGCGGATTTATACCGTAACTGCTATAATGTCGCAGACGTTCAGTTAGAATATCGTATCAAAGCAGGAAAAAGAACTCTTATTCTCAATCACTATCCTGTTATTACAGCGAACGGTGAGGATACTAGAACACTCTGTTTGTATGGTCACACTCACCAGACTACTAATTTTTATGAGAACCGTCCATATATGTATCATGTTGGAGTAGATTCACATAACTGTTATCCAATTAAATTGGAAGATGTATTAGCAGAAATTGATAAAAAGAAAGGAAATAATTAATAATGGCAATTTTCGCAGCTATACTTGTTGAGCTTTTTATTGTTATCCTTGGTCCGTTCTTATATTTTGCTACGGGTTGGTTTATAGGATGGCTAATTAAAATTATGTTTGGAAATATGTTTGTTAGCGGTTTGGCTTTATTAGGTATTTCTATTACAACATCACAAATTCCTCTTTTATGTGGCATATTAGGAGTTATTGGTAGTTTCTTTAAAACTATCGTAACTCAAAGACATAATAATTAAACTCGCTTTGCGAGTTTTTTATTGGGCAAAAATAATTAATTTTTTAAGCTAATTTTTATATTAATATGACGAATTAAGAAAGGATTATATCTTTATGAAAAATTTCTTATATGGAATATTTTTTATATCAATAGTGTATCCAATAATAAATGGAATAATAGCTTTATTTAGCCAAGGAATTGAATATTTATGTACTTGTATAGCGGTTAAAACTGTTAAAAAACAAATGGAACTTCCGCAACAAGAGGAAGAAGAGCCAATAAGTACCCAATGTATTGGATTTCAAGTGCCAAGTAAAGAATACTATGATGAAGGAGAATAATATATGTCAAAATTTTATGATACTTGCGCGTTACTAGAACTTCAAAATCAAGCATTTAATTCTCATTTTTTAATAAGTAATATTACTTTAAAAGAATTAGAATTAATCAAAACTTCTTCTTCAAAAGATTTTGATATAAAATATAAAGCTCGTAAACTAATTCATTTATTAGATGAAAATGAAGATAAATATACTATTATCAATTATCAAAAAGATTGGGACGAAGCTATTAAAATATCCCCTATTTTATTTGATAATAATGATAGTAAGATTATTATGACTGCATTAAAAGTAAGCCTTCAAGAACCAGTAAATTTTATTACTGCTGATTTAAATTGTAAAAAATTAGCTCAATCAATAGGATTAAATACAGAATATTTAAAGCCTTGTATTGACACCTATACTGGTTTTAAAGAAATTACCTATCATTCTGATGAAGAATTAGCTGAAATATATAATCAATTATATCTTACTGATAATATATGGCAAATGTTAAATAATCAATATTTAATTATAAAAAACGCTGACACTAATGAAGTAATAGATAAGTATAAATATACAAAAGAAGGATTTGTAAAGATTACCTTCCCTTGTTTTGAAAATAAAATGTTTGGTAAAGTTAAACCAAAAGACATTTATCAAACAATAGCTATGGATAGTTTAAAATCTAATAAGATTACTATGATACGCGGAAGCGGGGGTACTGGAAAATCATACCTCGCTTTAGGTTACTTATTATCTCAATTAGAAAAACATAAAATTGATAAAATAATCATTTTTTGTAATACTGTGGCTACCGCGGGTTCTGCTAAATTAGGCTACTATCCTGGCTCCCGCACAGAAAAATTACTCGATTCGCAAATTGGTAATTTTTTATCTAGCAAACTAGGTGATAGAGTGGGCGTTGAGCGAATGATTAGTGAAGGTCAACTAGAATTATTACCAATGTCTGATATTCGAGGATATGATACTTCTGGTTTAAATGCGGGAATTTATATTACAGAAGCACAAAATTTAGATATTGATTTAATGAAATTAGCATTACAGCGTATTGGAGAAGATTCAATCTGCATCTTAGATGGCGATTCTCAAACACAAGTTGATATGCCAATTTATGCTGGACTTAATAATGGTATGAGACGCGTCTCAGAAATCTTTAGAGGCGATTCCGCGTATGGTGAAGTAACTTTGCAAAATATTCATCGTAGCCATATAGCACGTTTAGCTGAATTATTATAGCTAAAAACTGCTTAGCGCGCAATCGGTCGTGTCCGCAAATCAAAATAGGTCTTAGACTTTTTTAAATCAAAATTACCAAATAAGGACTTATATGATTAATTCATATAAGTCTTTTTTTATATCTTATCGAAAGGAGATAATCTAAATGTTTGGTAAAAAGAAAAATTTAAGTGAAAAAGAACTTAAAATTCAAGAGCAGAACATGAAGGTGCAAGAAGAGTCTTGGGCAAGAGAAAAAGACCTCCTTGAGCGCCAATATAAAATGCAAGAAGAGAGAAAAAATCTTAAACCAAAAGGTAAGATTACCACTACCAAATGGATAGTTCTCTTTTTATTTTTAAATTGTACTGCTATTGAGATTTTCACAGGTTGGGCAACCTATGAAAGTTTAATTATTTCTCAACAAATAGGTACTTATGCGGATTTCTCCCCTCTAGTAACTTTAATCGGGGCTGTAGTGGGTGAAGTAATGGGATTTGCGGTATATGCAGCGAAATCCACGAAAGAAAATACCGCAGGTGGTATCGTATATGATCAAGCTATGCAAGCCGCTCAATCAATGATAGAAGCGGAAACCGAGCCTGGTGGCGTCGAAGACCCAGAAGCCGCGGGTTAATATAGGAGGTTAATATGGATTTTTTAATTAGTTATTGGTGGATTATTCTAGTCATTATTGCCGCAGTAGCTATTGGTGGCTATTGTATTTATGCTTTTGTTAATCTACCATCAGATAGCCAACTTACAAAAGTAAAAGAGTGGTTATTATATGCTGTGACTGAAGCTGAAAAAGAGCTAGGTTCAGGTACTGGTCAAATTAAACTTCGTTATGTGTATGATATGTTTATTGCTAAGTTCCCTTATTTAACTAAAGCAATTTCTTTTGATACTTTTAGTGATTTAGTAGATGAAGTATTAGAAAAATTTAGAGCATTATTAGCAAGTAACAGTAATCTACAGAATTATGTGAATGGAGGGAATACAACAGAATGAGTTTAACTGGTAGTTCCAATGAAGAAAAGATTTGGAATTTTTTAAAGAGTAAAATTAATAACAATTATGGTGTTGCAGGATTAATGGGTAATTTATATGCGGAAAGTGGCTTAAATCCGCAAAATCTCCAGAATAGTTATGAAACTAAACTGGGTTATACGGATGCAACCTACACCGCCGCAGTAGATAATGGAACCTACACAAATTTTGTAAAAGATAGTGCAGGATATGGTCTTGCTCAATGGACTTATTATAGTCGCAAGCAAAATTTGTTAGATTATATTCAAGGACAAAATTTATCCATTGGTGATCTTGAAGGGCAATTAAACTTCCTTTATAAAGAATTAAGTAGTAGTTATTCAAGTGTATTAACTACGTTAAAATCTGCCACTACAGTCTTAGCTGCATCTAATGCAGTTTTAACAGGTTATGAAAAGCCTGCAGATCAAAGTACATCTGTTCAAACAAAAAGAGCTTCTTATGGACAGACTTACTATGATAAATATGCAACAACAACAACAAGTTCAAACACAGGAGGTACAACAATGGGATATTCAAGAAGCGTTATTGTAGCTCAAGCCCAAGCATGGCTTGGTTATAATGAATCGGACGGAACACACAAACAAATTATTGATGTATATAATGCACATACACCTTTAGCAAGAAGCTATAAAGTACAATATACTGATGCTTGGTGTGCTACTTTTGTATCTGCCGTATCTATTAAGTGCGGTTATACAGCTATTATTCCTACAGAATGTAGTTGTTCACAAATGATTACATTATTTAAAAATTTAGGAGAATGGAAAGAAGATGATTCTTATACTCCTTCAGCTGGTGATATTATTTTCTATGATTGGCAAGATTCTGGTAGCGGAGACAATACTGGTACCCCAGATCACGTTGGTATTGTAGAAAAAGTAAGTGGTAGCACAATTACTGTAATTGAAGGTAATTATAGTGATAGTGTAAAACGTAGAACTATTGCAGTCAATGGTCAGTATATTCGTGGATATGGCTTACCTGCTTATACAACCGCGGGAACCACTACATCTAGTAGTTCTTCTTCAACTACTACAACAACATCTAGTACAAGTGGTTCAAGTTCTACCACTTTAAATAAAACAGAACAATGGAAAGGTGTTGTTACTGCTTCTACTTTAAATGTTAGAACATGGGCAGGAACTTCTAATTCAACTGTATCTTTCAGTCCTTTAAAGAAAGGTGCTGTTGTTAGTGTATGCGATACTGTAAAGGCTTCTGATGGCTCTTCATGGTATTACATTAAATATAATAGCAAATATGGATTTGCTTCTGCAAGCTATATTTCTAAACAGTCAACTACTACAACAACGTCTAGTGCAAGTAGTAGTAGCACAAGTTCTACTGCAACATCTACAAAAACTGCAACAGAAAAAGCTTCAAGCTACGATAAATCTCTTGCAGGAACATATAAAACAACAGCTAATAAGTTAAATGTTCGTAATGGCGCAGGAACTGGTAAATCTATATTAGTAACTATTCCTAAAGGAACAAGTGTAACTAACTATGGATATTATACTACTGTATCGGGCATTAAATGGATGTATGTACAATTTACATATAATAAAGTTCAATATACAGGGTTCTGTTCTAAGACATATTTAACAAAATAAAAAATCTAAGAGGATAGCAATTTGCTATCCTCTCTTTTTTTGTCTAATTTTAGCGAGCAAAAATACAAGCCTGTTTGACTTTCTCTAAAAAATATAATATAATATAAATATAAAAGAAAATAGCTTTGCTTTGCGATGGCAAAATTAAAGAAAGAGAGAATAAATTTTGATACATACAATAAATGAACAAGAGGTAGAAGTTCATATTATTCCAAAACTTATTCCTTCATTAGACGCTTGCAATACTGATTTAAATAATGGAGATACTTTAGTTATTACAGTTGATCCAGATATATGGGATATTGATACTGCTCAAGAATTTTTAAAGCTATTTCAATCAGTATTTCCTAAAAATAAAATTATGATAGTCTTTAAAGGAATAGAAATAGGAGGTGATACATCAACATGAATAAAATAGTTGCACATTTTACAACAGTATGTAAACATAAATATTATGTAGGGAAATATTGTTTTAAATGCGGGTTCCCACTCCGCGGGCTTAAACACGACCTTTCAAAATTCTCACCTATAGAATTTGTAGAAAGTGTAAAATATTTTCAAGGTAATAGAAGTCCAATAGAGAAATGCAAAGAAGTTAATGGATATTCAAAAGCATGGCAGCATCACAAAGGACGTAATTCACATCACTATGAATACTGGGTTGATAACTTAGATAATGGCGGAGCTGCTTTAATGATGCCATTTAAAGACGCTTGTGAATTAATTTGTGATTACTTAGGTGCGGGTCATGCCTATATGAAAGATAAATTCTCATACGCGGCTGAGCTAGACTGGTGGCGCCTTAAAGCAGCAAAACCGCTCTTAATGCACCCTCATATGAAAGAATTTATCACAAAAATATTGACAGATTTAACTATCAAAGATGATACTGTTGTATTAAATAAAAAATATTTAAAAACTGTTTATGATAATATAACAAGGAGCTAAATATGATAAATATTTATACAGATGGTAGTGCTCGTGGCAATGGTCAAGTAAATTCAAATGGCGGTTTTGGAGTTGTTATTTTACATGATAATGAATTAATATATGCTTATTCAGAACAATGTGTGGATACAACGAACAATAGGGAAGAGATCAAAGCAATTCTTCATGCTTTTCAATTAGCCCAAGAAAAATATCCAGAAGATTTTTGCATTATTTATTCAGACTCCATGTACTGTGTAAATATTTGCAATAGTTGGATTAAAACTTGGGCACAAAATAATTGGCTCAATAGTAAAAAGAAAACAGTTGAAAATTTGGATTTGGTTCAAAAACTTTATTCTTATCTTACTATTGATTTTTTTAACGCGGAAGTTGCGTATTGTGGTGGACATAGGGGCATTCTAGAGAACGAATTAGCTGATGCTCTTGCTACTAATAACCTTAACCGCTTCAAAACATTACTACAAACAAATAACATCAAATATAATACCTCTGGACAGGACAGGACAATTATATTATAATAAAATTATATAATTATGAATAAATAAGGAGGTATTTTATATGTTAGGTTCAATTTACTGTTTCACAAATCTAATTAATAATAAAAAATATATTGGTTCTACTGTTTTAGAGCCAAAAAAAAGATATAATCAGCATCTTTATAATGCTAATCATAAAGATGCTCATCAATATAACTATCCACTTTATTGTGCAATAAGAAAATATGGAATTGAAAATTTTTCTTTTGAAATTCTTGAACAAAAAGAGTGTTCAGAACAAGATTTAAGAAAATTAGAAAAAGAATATTTAATTAAGTATAATTGTTTATCTCCTAATGGATATAATCAAACTTTAGACACAGAACATCCTATTAATGATCCTAAAACTTATGAAAAAATTCGTGAAACTAAAAGAGAAAAAGCTCAAAAAGTTGCTGAAATTGATGAAAATAATAATATTCTACATATTTATAGAAGTATTATAGATTGTGCAGAAGAAACTAATTTAGCAGAAAGACATATCGCAGCTTGTTGTAGAGGAGAAAGACATCATACCAATGAAAGACATTTTTGTTGGATAGATAATAATAATCAATTAATAATTCCTCAATATATTGGATATCAATATAAAGGACAAGCAGGAACTACTCAAATACAATCTACAAGTAAAAAAGTTCAAAAACTTGATCTTAATACTGGAGAAATATTAGCAACTTATGATACGATTGCTTTAGCTGCTAGAGAAAATCATTGTGACCCTAGTGCCATTACAAAAGTATGTAAAGGAATAAGACATAAATGTGGTAATTATGGATGGAGATATGTCATATAATAAATTGATTTATTAAATAAAATATGATATAATATAAGAAATGAAATAGAAAGGTGATAATAAAATGAATAATTATCAAGCAGATAGTATTGAATCATTAGATTATTTTGAACATATTCGGCGTTATCCAGGTATGTATATTGGTTCAAAAGATTTAAATGGTTTACATCACTGCATTAAAGAAATCATTAGTAATAGCATAGATGAATTTCTTAATGGTGCAGGTTCAGAAATTATCATCAAAATACAAGATGATAATGGGATATATATTCAAGATAATGGTCGAGGAATCCCACATGGGGTTCACGATAGTGGATGTAGTATTCTTCAAGCCTGTTATGGTATAGCAAATACAGGTGGTAAATTTAATAATGCCACTGGTCAAACTGGATATAATACGTCTGGAGGAGAACATGGAACTGGTGGTAAAGCTGTAAACGCTTTATCTAGTAAAATGATTGTAACAACAGCAAGAGATGGATATAAGGAAATTGTAGAATTTTCAAAAGGTAAATTTATTTCTTATAATCAAGAACCTAGTAAAGAACAAGGTACTACAGTATTATTTTACCCTGATATAGAAATTTTTGAAACTATTAAAGTAGATACTCAAAAACTTGAAAATATGATTCAAGAATTTAGTTTTTTATGTAGTGGTTTAACTTTTAAATATATTGTTGGTGACAAAGAAAAAACATTCTATTCTAATAATGGATTATATGATTATTTAAATTATCTTAATAATAATAAAGATTTATTAATTAATCCAATTTATTTACAAGGTCAAGATGGTTCTTATCAAGTAGAATGTATTATAGGATATAATAATAGTTATTCCTCTACGATAAAAATGTATACAAATAATATTCCTCAAGAAAAAGGAACTCATTTAACGGGTTTTAAAACGGCATGGACATCTACTTTAAATAATTATGCAAGAGAAAGTAAAATATTAAAAGAAAAAGATGAGAATTTAACTGGTGCTGATTTAGAAGAAGGTCAAATTCTTATTATTAATTTTAAAATGATTGACCCTGTATTCAAAGGACAAAATAAAGAAGAATTAAGTTCTTCTGAAGGTAGAACTTATGTACAACGATTAGTAACAGAAGCTCTTAAAAATTATTTACAGTCTAAGCCAAAAGATATTAATACTATTTTAGATAAAGCTATCAATGCACGTAAAGCGCGGGATGCCGCTAAAAAGGCTAGAGAGGCAGTGCGTAATAAAGTTCCAAAGAAAAAAGAGAAACTATTAAATTTGCCTAGTAAGTTAGTAGATGCAAATAGTAAAGATAGAAGTACCTGTGAACTATTAATATGTGAAGGAGATAGCGCGGCTGGTGGTCTTATAGCTGGACGGAATCCTGAAACAACTGCAATTTTTCCAATTAGAGGAAAAATTATTAATTTATTTAAGAACTCTGATGAAAAAGTCTTTGCTAATCAAGAAGTAGTCAATATCATTAAAGCCATTGGACTGGATTTTGATATAAAAACTAAAAAAATGATTTATGATCCTAAAAAGTTGCGATATGGTAGAATCTTTACAGCTTGTGATGGGGATGCTGATGGATCGGCAATTAAGAATCTTCTACTTACACTCTTTTGGAGCTTATGTCCAGAACTGGTTCTTAATGGACACATTTGGATTACTATTCCTCCATTATATAGAATTACTAAAGGTAAGGATGAATATCTTTATTTAAAAGATAATGCTGAATTGGAGGCGTATAAGGTCAATCACAAAGGAGAAAAATTCCAGATAAATAGAAATAAGGGCTTAGGTGAACAGGATGTCGATGAACTTGCTGAATGTCTTCTTAATCCTGAAACTCGCAACATAGCACAAATTACAGTTAATAATATAAAAGCAACAGATATTTTATTTGATACTTTAATGGGAACAAGCGTTCCGCCTAGAAGAGAGTGGCTTCTTAAACATTCAGAGGAGGCGAGTGACAATTTATGGTAAAACAAATTGATATTAGAGATGAATTAAGTCAAAATTTTATTGATTTTAGTTATGAAGCTAATAGTGCGCGTGCTTTTGCTGATGCAAGAGATGGTTTAAAACCCGGGCAACGAGCTTGCTTATGGGAAATGTATCATAAAGGGTATTTATCAAATAAACCTCATGTTAAATCAGCCAAAATTGCTGGTGCAGTAACAGGAAATTGGTGGCCGCATGGAGATGTTGCAATTTATGATACTTTTGCACGAATGTCTCAACCTTGGATTAATAATATTCCAGAAGTTGATTGGCATGGCAACAATGGTTCTCAGTATACAGGACCTGACTGCGCTGCTCCTCGATATACTGAAGCTCGCTTATCAAAAGCTGCTGAAATAGGTCTTTTTAGTGGAATTAAAAAACATAATGTAGAAATGATTTTAAATTATTCAGAAGATGATGAATGGCCAGAAGTATTACCCGCAGTATTGCCAAGACTTATGATTAATGGCTGTCAAGGAATTGGTTCTACTATTGCTAATGTATGGCTTCCTCATACTCTTGCTGATGTAGCTGATGTTATCTTAAATTATATGGATACTGCAAAATTAGATTATTCTAATTTATATCCTTCTTTTCCTACTGGCGGCACTATTATTAATAAAAATGATATTCATACTATTTATGAAACAGGAAAAGGTAAAGTTGTACTTAGAGGCAAAGCAGAAACAAAAGAAAATAAAATTTTAATTACTGAATTACCTTATCAAGTATATGTTCAGCCCTATGTAGAAAAAATTAAAGATATGGCTATTAAAGATGAATTAACAGGCATTGAAGCAATTTATAACAAGAGTGGAAAAGATACTCTTCTCATTGAAATTGATTGTGAAGATAATGCAGAAAAGGTTTTAAAACAATTATATTTAAAAACTGATTTACAAAAAAATTATAATGCAAATCAGTGGGCTTTAATTGGTAAAACTCCAAAACTTTTAACTTTAAAAGATTATTGTGATGTTTATATTAATCACAACCTTAATTGTATCGTTAAAGAAGCGTGTTTTGATAAAGATAAAGCATTAGCAAGACAACATATTGTTTCAGGCTTATTAAAAGCACTTGAAGATATTGATAATATTGTTGCATTAATCAAATCGAGCCAAAGTGCGACTGTCGCAAAAGATAGATTAATAGAAAAGTATGCTTTTACTGAAATTCAAGCTAAAGCTATCATTGATATGAAATTAGGTAAGTTAGCGGGCTTGGAAAAAGTGGAACTTGAGCAAGAAAATACAGATTTAATCAAAACCATTGAAGAATGTACTGCATTAATTGATAATATAAATATTCAAAAGGCAGAGCTAAAAACTAGACTTTCTGCTCTTGTTAAAAAGTATGGTGATGCTCGTAGGACTGAGTTGGCTCAAATTGAAATTCCAAAAGAAGAAAAAGAAATTGCAGAAGTTGTTCCAGAAGATGTGGTAGTAATTTTAACACAAACTGGAGACATTAAACGAATTCCGCGTCAATCTTTCAGAACTCAAAAACGCGGTGGTAAAGGTGTAAAGAATGCAGATGAAGCTATTCTAAATACTATTTCTACTAATACTATTGACAATTTTATGCTATTTACATCAAAAGGTAAAATGTATAGGTTATTAGTAGATAATGTACCTGCGGGAACCGCTGCTTCGAGAGGAATCAATGTTAGTTCATTGGTAAATATGGAGCCTGATGAAAAAGTTATTGCAATGACTTCATTATATCACCAAACTAATGCTAAATATGCAGTATTTATTACTAAACAAGGTTTAATTAAGAAAACATTTTTAGATGAATATTTTAAAGTTAAACGTAGTACAGGTATTGCAGCAATCAATATTAAAGATGGTGATAGTTTGGCTAATGTAACTTTCCTTGATGAAGAGGATGTTATTATCATTACTAAAAAGGGTATGGCAATTCATTTTGCTACAAATGAGATTAATCCTATCGGACGTGTAACCGCGGGAGTCCGCTCAATAAAACTAATAGACGGGGATGAAGTTCTTATTGGTCTACCTATTCATAAAGAAACAGATATGGTAGCTATTATTACCACTAAGGGTTATGGTAAGAAATGTAAAATTGATGAATTTCCATGGCAATTAAGAGGTGGTAAAGGGGTCTGTGTTTACAAAGTATCTGGTTCAACGGGCGATATAGCGGGCGCCGCGATGGTTGATGATAATGACAGTTTACTTTTGGTTGGTAAGCCTAATTCTATATGTATCCCTACAACAGAATTACCTTCATTGAGTAGAATTAGTATGGGTAACATAATGATTAAAAATAATGTAACATCAGTTGTTAAGTTATAAACTTAATAACTGATTTGAAGGAGAATATAAATGTTAAATAATGAAATTATAAAACAATTATATCCAGACGCAGAAGGATTAATGATTGAGCCAATGCTAATTCATGCAAGCACGGATAATCAACTCCAAAGAGCGTGCGAAAGTGGAGAATATTTTGGTCAATTAAAAAAGGATGGCGCATTATATCAATTTGTTAAAGGTAATACTGGAGAATGTTTTCTTTTTGGACGAACAGTAAGTAAGAAAACAGGAGTATTAACTGAAAAAATTGCAAATGTTCCTCAAATAAAGGAAGCTTTAGAGTGCCTTCCAAATAAAACAATTTTAATTGGAGAAATATATTATCCAGGAGGAAGCTCGCGCAATACCACTGAAATTATGGGATGCCTACCAGCGAAGGCTATCGAGCGTCAAGCGGGTTCCCGCGGTTATATTCATTATTATATACACGATATTGTTATGTATGATGGTGTAAATTTTATCATTGCTCAAACTAATAATGAAACTCGTTATAAAATTTTGCAAAAAGTTTTTGAATTATATAATCTAAATCAATATCCTTTTCTTGAATTAGCTGAAAGTTGGACAGATAATTTATATGAACGAGTAGGTGCAGCTCTTGATGTAGGCGAAGAGGGTATGGTTATTAAAAAGAAAACAGGTGTCTATGAGCCTGGGAAACGTCCAGATACCAATCTTAAAGCTAAAAAAGTTGATTTTGCTGATGTAGTTATTATTGGATTTGAAGAGCCTACTAAAGAATATTATGGTAAAGATATAGAAAATTGGCAATATTGGACAAACGCCGATAATACAATTTCTTTATCTATTGAATGTCATTATGGTGAAGATGATGTAATGGCTGTAACTAAACCATATTATTTACAATGGTGGAACTCTCGTATCAAAATAGGTGCATATAATTCAAAAGGTGAAATTGAAAATATAGGCACTATTCATTCAGGTATTTCAGATGATATGAAACAAGATATGACAGAAAATCCAGATAAATATCTTAATCACGTAGCAAAAATTCAAATGATGGAAGTTGATAAAACTAATCATACCATTCGACATGGCTTTTATAGAGGTCTGCGCGATGATAAAAATGCAATGGACTGTACTATAGACTCCATCTTTTGATAAATTGAAAAATTTTTGTTAAAATATTTATATGAAAGATAAGAGAAATAATCGAATTAAATTTTTATCTGAAAAAATCGTAGCACTAGAAAAAGAGATGCGTTTGGGCAAAAATGTTCAAGAGAATCAAGATAAAATTGAAAATATAATGTCTACCCTCTCTATTGAGGAGATGCTACAAGTTGATGATTATATAACAAAGAAAAAAATGTTGACTTAATAAAAAATTTTTGTTATAATAATTATCAATAGATGCGTTAAACATCACATTTTATTATAATTATTTAAAATTAAAGGAGAAAAAGAAATAATATGGCAGCATTAAAACCAAATTCAAAGTTAGTATTTAATTATGTTAAGGAGCATGATGGAGAGAATATGACCGCAGCTGATGTTGCTGAGGGAACAGGTCTTGAAGTGAAGAGTGTTAATGGTATTGTAACATCTGCTTTCCAGAGAAAGGGTCTTATGGAGAGAATCCCCGCAGAGATTGAGCTTCCTGATGGAACTCACAAGGCAGTTAAGTTCATTCGTTTAACAGATGAAGGTAAGGTTTTTGACCCAGAAGCTCCAGAAGAGACAACAGCTGAGTAATTAAAATACATAATGGGTGAAATCATATTTTTATTTCACCCAAATTTTTTATCAATATGAACAGATTAAATATATTTTTAATTTTATTCCTTATTATTGAAACTATTGGTTTTGGTTTATTTTATTATAAATCAATTAAACCTCATAAGCAAGAAGAGCAGAAGCAACATCAAGATGAGCTTGATAAAATATATCAAATTCAAAAAGATATTAATGAACAACTTTCCTCTCAGAAAGCACAGTTATTACAAGATATAACAAAAGAAAAACAGGAAGTTGAACAAATCTATGAAAAAGAAAAAAATAAACTTTCTGAACAAATAAATTTATATAAAAGTAATCTTTCTTATGCCAGTGAACAATATGTATATCATCTTGAACAAAGATATAAAGAAGTTGAAAAAGAATATCATACTAAAGTTCAACAGCTCGAACAACAAGAGCAAGAACAAAAAGATATTATTCAACAATATATACAAAAAATTGATAACTTAAAGGATACTTTAAACGCGGGAGCCCGCGCACAGTTGCGAGAGAGGGAGAAAGAAGAGCAATTAAGCTTTTACAAATTATCAGTTTCTGAAAGTGATTTAGATGATATTTTAAAATTAAATAGTTTAAAACTATCATTTCATCAACCTGTTATTCTTAGTAAATTAATATGGAGTACATACTTTCAAAAACAAACAACTGAAATGTGTAATAGAATATTAGGTACTACTAACAAAGTATGTGGCATTTATAAAATTACCAATATAAAAACGCAACAATGTTATATTGGACAATCGGTGGTTAGCATCTGCCGATGAAACACTTTTCCTAGTGACCGCTAGGGGTTATATAATTAACATTATATAGCTAACGAGGAATGAAAAAAAAATTCAAATCTCGTGGGAAACTTTGTTTAATTTAATAAAAATACTTTTCATATAAATATGAAAAGGAGATGAAAGAATCATGGAAATAATCACTCTTAATGATATTAAAGATCAAATAATTGCAGGAATTTATAAACTTGATTTTCCCAATGGAAAAAGTTATATAGGGCAAAGCCGTAATATATATAAAAGAATATCTGAACATAATCAAAGAGCCAAAAAAGGTACTCATGGACAAAGGAATATTCAATTATGTGAAAAAGCTATTGCTAAATATGGATTAATAACAAATTTTATTCTTTTAGAAAAAAATCAAGATACATCTATTTTAGATGAAAAAGAATTTTATTGGATTAATTATTATCATACTAATAAAAAAGAATATGGATATAATTTAACTGAAGGTGGAGATGTTTCTAACAAAGCAGGATGCTCTCATCCAAATGCTTTATTAAATCAGAAGCAATTAAATGAAATTATAGATTTATTACTTTATCATACTGAATTTTCTTATATTGATATTGCTAAAAAATATAGTGTAAATAAAGAAATTATTGAAAGAATTTCAGCAGGTCAAAGTTATATCAATCCTAATTTAATTTACCCATTACGTAGACAAAATCATGACAGTGTAAAGAAAAATAATATATTAGATTATTTTCAATCTGAACAAGAATTATTAAATTTAAAAGAAGAATTAAAATATAATTGGAATGCTACAATGGAAGAATTGGCTCAACAATATAATATTCCAGTACAAATTATAAGAGAAATTAATCAAGGACGAAAATTTCAAAATATTGGAAATTATATTTACCCAATTAGAGGGAAAAATTTAAGAAACAATTTTAATTTTACACAAGAAGATATAATTAAGATTTTAAATTTATTACATAGCACTTCTATACCTATGGAAGAAATAGGAAAACAATTTAATATTAGTAGGAGTAGTGTTAGAAAAATAAATATTGGACAAACTTATATTATTAAAAATTATTCTTATCCTGCAAGAATAACAAAATAAATTAAAATTAAACAAAGAACCTGTATCGACTATCCCCTAAGCCTTCTGGGCAGGGGAGTAGGGCTACTATTGGTACGTAGCTGTATTTTAGGTAACGAAGTACATGCAAACCGAAATGGTGTCCTTATTCTTTAATGGATAAGTAAGAAATAGTCAAATTTAATGAGATGTCGCTCAAAGATGGAAAGACCACGTCAAATGTGGACTAGGAATCGAGGCTTTCGCAACTAATAAATTATATAATTCAATGCAGCGCGATGGGGTATGGAACTTTACTTTTGAATTAATGGAGCAATGTGATCGACCTCAATTAAATGAAAAAGAGGCTTTTTGGATTGAAATGTATCAAGCTTATGATTTAGGTTTCAATAGTACTAAAGGAAATAAATAGGAGATAAAAGGATGAAATTTGAAAATACTCAAGTAATGAACTTTGAAGGCGCCTTGCGAGGTATGAGAAATCCTAAGAACAGCTGGAATAAAAGTGATAGTCTATTTGATATTGTAGATGTAGAAAACAGTATGATAGATTATGCTGTAGCTGAAAAATGGATGAATAAGTATTATTCAAATTTAGAAGATGATTCTGAAGAATATGAGGAACATTTTAATAATTATGATGCATGGCTATTAGATAATGGTATTTTACGTTACAATGAAGATACGGACCTCGCGGAAGTTGCTTTCATTGGACCAGATGATATGAAACTTGCACAGACTTTAGTGCGCTCCGGATCGGAGCACCGCAAGTTCTTACGTCAAATTTTTGTATCTGTTGACATTACAGCACCGTTATATTGGTAGTCTTCTTTCTGCCAATGAAACACTTTACCTTTTATCAAAGGGGTTATATATTTTTTATTTATATAGCTAACGGGGAACTTATCCCAAGAATCCCGTGGGAAACTAATTATAAATTTTTAATATTATCAGGGTCAAATTCTTAAATTAGTATAGATACTTTTAATATATATTAAATGAAATAGGAGAGTATCTATGAAAGAAATAAAAACTCGTCAATCTAAACCTAGAGTTGACTTAACAGGAAAACAATTTACATATTTAACACCATTATATTATATTAAAGGCGGTAAATGGCATTGTAAATGCAAATGTGGTAAAGAAATAGATGTAGACACTAGAAATTTAAATAGTGGACACACAAAATCTTGTGGATGCCTTAATAAAGAAAGCAAAAATGTAATTGATATGATAAATTTTGAAAATAATGATATTAAAGTCTTAGAAAGAGCAGGATCAGACAATCAACAAATTGCATTATGGAAATGTGTATGTAAACATTGTGGTAATATTTTTATTACAAGAGGTAGCACAATTAGAAACGGAAATACTTGCTCTTGTGGTTGTGTTCATTCAGCTAATGAACAAAATATTATAAAAATATTACAAGATAATAATATTGAATTTGCTACACAATATACTTTTCCAGATTTATTGGGTATTAATGGAGGTCATTTACGTTTTGATTTTGCAATTTTCAACAATGGTCAATTATCTCATTTAATTGAATATAATGGACAACAACATTATCAACAAGCTGAAGGTGCTTGGGGTAATAATTATAATGATTTAGTCAATAATGACCAAAGAAAAATTAAATACTGTAAAGAACATAATATTGAATTGCGTATGATTAGATACGATCAAGATTATAATATTAAAGACTTAATTTAATAATTAGAACCTGTAGAGACTATCCCCTAAGCCTTCTGGGCAGGGGAGTACCGGTGCTATTGATACGCACTCTAGTTCTAGAAAACGAAGCTAGTTAAATGGGGGAAATGGTGTCCTCTCTTTTAGAGAGTAAAAGATAGTCCAAATGGGAAAGAAGCGGATACTTACAAAGTAGCTACTGTTGCTAATAGTACATCTACAATGCATAAATTAACATCTAAACCAATCACTATTGATTGTTTTGAAATAGATGATTATAATAAAGATTTAATGTTAGATAAAAAAGATGATCCTTTACAATATGATGATGTTAATTTAGAGGTTACAAGCCTTATTGATTTTTGTGAAGAATTACGTCAAAAATATCTTACAACAAAAGATACTCGTTATTGGAAAGAATTAGTTCGTTGGTTACCTGAATCTTGGTTACAAACTCGTACATGGACAGCTAACTATGAAACTATTCTTAGTATATGTCATCAAAGACGCTCTCATAAATTGAATGAATGGAGTGGTATCCACACTCAAGTGGAAGATAGCTTTATTCAATGGGCAAGAACTCTTCCATACGCTCAAGAGTTTCTCTTTTTTGATGAAACAACCGAACAAGTATTATAAAAGCAAATTTGTTGATTTGCTAAGAAAAAAATGTTATAATATAATTATAATAAAAATAAAAAGAGGTAAATCAACAAATGTCTAATAAAGAAAAATTCATTCAGTTAGTGAATGAAGTCATTTTTAATGGACCCGCTGATTACAGTGGTCTAGAAGATTGGGAAGATATTTGTGATTTTTGGTCTACATTTTGCACAACTAAAGTAGCACCAAAAATCACAGAAAATGGTATCAAAGTTCTTAAATTTATGCAAGAGAATGAGATACAATATAACAATGTTTTTAAAGCTAAAGATATTGGAGAAGGATTATTTGTTTCTTCTAAATCAGTATCAGGTTCCATGCAGAAACTAATTAAAGAAGGTTTTTGTGAGAAGATTGGCGGAAGTCCTGTATGTTATAAAATTACAGATTTAGGACGCAATGAACAGTTGGAAGAAAATTCTACAACTTGACATTGGTTAAAAATTTTGTTATAATTATATTAAAGAAAAAAGTTGAATAGATAAAATTTAATTATTTTAAGGAGATTAAATTATATGAAACAAAGTTTTATTAATACAGAACATATTGAAGGTAGAGTTTACGAACATAATTTATCTATTAAAACAGTTCAGAATGAAAAATCCGCGAACTTTGGAAAAGAATTTATTTCTGGAACTCTTGATGTAGCAACTGATGAAGAAGGATTAAATGTATTAACAGTACATTTTACATATGTAACCGAATTTACGAAGAGTGGCGGTAAAAATCAGACTTATGCAGCTTTACAGAAGATTATCAACGAAGGTAAAACTTGGATTGCTGATGGTAAAGATGCAGCAACTAAAGTAAAGATTGATACAAATTTAGCATTAAATGATTTTTATGCTCAGGATGACTCTTTAGTGTCTGTAAAAACAAATGAAGGTGGATTTGTTACTATTGTAAATGAATTATGTGATCTATCTGAAAGAAATACATTTACTATGGATATGATTATTACTGCGGCTAATACAGTTGAAGCAAATGAAGATAAGGGTATTACAGCTCCTTATATTTCATTAAGGGGTGCTGTATTTAATTTCAGAAAAGATGTTCTTCCTGTTGATTTCTTTGTGAAAAATCCTGCGGGAATGAAGTATTTTGAGGATGCAGAAATTAGTGGTTCAAATCCTCTTTTCACAAAAGTATGGGGTAAGATTTTAAGTGCAACATCAACAGTAGAAAGAATGGAAGAATCTGCTTTTGGTGAAGCTGCGGTTAAAACCTATGAAAGAAAAACAAAAGAGTGGGTTGTTACTGGAACAGCTAAAATTCCTTATGATTTTGGTGACGAAACAGTATTAACTTCTGATGAACTTGTTGCTGCAATGCAGAACAGAGAGGTTTATTTAGCTGATATTAAAAAGAGAAGCGATGAGTATCGTGCAAACAGGGCGGCATCCGCGAATGCAGCATTTTCAAGCGGAAATGCGATGAATATGCCTACAGGTTCAGCTCCAGAAGCTAAAAAGGGAACTTTTAATTTTTAATTTAAATAAAGGAGATTGAATATGGGTGGAATTAATCTATTAGAGATAGCCCCACACCAAGTCAGTCGTGACTTAAGGGGCTATTCAGTCTTCTTTTATGGAGATCCTAAATCTGGTAAAACAACCATTGCAACTAAGTTTCCAAGACATTTACTTTTAGCTTTTGAAAAGGGCTATAATGCAATTCCTGGAGCAATGGCTCAACCACTTAATTCTTGGTCTGAGTTTAGAAAAGTTTTAAGACAATTAAAAGAAGATGAAGTAAAGCAAAGATTTGAAACAATTATTGTTGATACTTGTGATATTGCTTATGATTACTGTACCAAATATATCTTAGCTAATGCAAAACGCGCGGACGGCGGCTTTGGTGTTGATAAAATCAGTGATATTCCTTATGGACAAGGGTATGGAATGATTGAAAAAGAGTTCGATGAGTGCTTACGTTCCATTGTTCAAATGGATTATGGTCTTGTTCTTATTAGCCATAGTACAGATAAAACATTCACAGATGAAAATGGTCAAGAGTATAATCAAATTGTACCAACTTTAGATAAGAGAGCAACAAAAGTAGTTTCTCGTATGACTGATATTATTGGTTATTCAAGATCAATTCAAGATGATGAAGGTCATACATTTACTAAATTCTTTATGCGAGGTACTCCGCGCTACATGGCAGGTTCCCGCTTTAAATACACACCAGATAGTATTGATTTTTCATATGATAATTTGGTGAAGGCTATTGGAGATGCTATTGATAAACAGGCTGCGGAAGATGGTTCAGAATACTTTACTTCTGAAAGAAATAATCTTTATGTTCCTACTATTGAAGATTTAGACTTTGATGAATTAATTAATACATTTAATAGTCTAATTCAGAAGATTGCAGAAAATGTTGATGATGAAAAATTCAAGACATATTGGCAGCCAAGAATTGTTCAGATTACTGACAAATATCTTGGTAAAGGGCAAAAGGTAAATGATTGTTCAAGAGAACAAGTAGAAGCTTTAGATTTGATTGCTACTGATTTGAAAGACTTAGTAGCACAGAATTTAAAATAGATATAAATTATATGAGGTGAGGTCTTAATTGACAGCACCTCATTTTGATTTATTTTAAAAAATATGTTATAATAATAGTAAAGTAATAAAGATTTTGAAAGGAGCTATTTAATATGGCTACATCTAATTTTATAGATATGACTGGTCTTCAAATTGGAATAAAGAAAGAGATCGAACTTATGAAAGACCAAATAAACAAATAGATATGACTGGTCAAATTATAAATTGTATTAAAGTTATTTCTAAAAATGAATCAAAAGAAAATAAAGCCATTCATTGGAATTGTGAATGTTTATTATGTGGGAGACATTTTATTTTAGATGGTCGAAGATTAAGAGGAAAAAATGCTCAATTTTCCTGTGGATGCGTAAAATCTAAAGGAGAATTTAAAATTTCTCAAATTTTAAATAATGAGCATCAAAATTTTAAAAAACAATATTCTTTTTCTGATTTAAAAAGCAATAAAAACTTTCCTTTATTATTTGATTTTGCAATTTTTAATGATCAAAACCAATTATTATATTTGATTGAATATGATGGAGAACAGCATTTTAATAAACAAAGTAGATATTATTCTAAAGAAAATATTGAACATGATAAAATAAAAAATAATTATTGTATTCAACATAATATTAAATTATATAGGATTCCTTATTGGAATTATAACAGTTTAACAGATTTAACTTCTTTATTAAAAGAGGAATATTTAATAAAGGAGGAAAAAGATAATGCACCTTGTAAAATGTAAATACTGTGGTGAGACCTTTGATCGGGATAAAGAGCCTACAATCCAGGTTTCCGCGAGACGTTACGCACATAAAAAATGTGCAGAAGAGCATGAAAATAATAAAACTCAAGAAGAAAAAGATATAGAAGCATTAGAGCGATATATTATGAAACTTTTTGACGAACCTTATGTCAATGCTCGTATTAAAAAACAAATTAAAGAATTTCAAGCTGATTATAATTATACATATAGTGGTATTTTAAAAACATTAGTCTATTGGTATGATATAAAAGGTAATTCTACTGATAAAGCTAATGGTGGAATTGGCATTGTCCCTTATGTTTATGAACAAGCCTATAACTATTTTTATAATTTATATTTAGCACAACTATCTAATGAAGATAAAGATATTGAACAATACAAACCAAAAGAGAAGGTTATAGTAATTCCTCCTCCTTTTGTTCAGCGCAGAAAACCTAAACTATTTTTTGAAGAAGATGAGGAAGAAAAAATATGAGTAAATCTAAATATGTAGATATCCCAAGTATTGTTCAAGTAATTGGTGGTATTTATAATCATCCTTCTTTATTAGATGAAAATGATAAATATCATTTCTATGAAGAAGATTTTACAGAAGAATTTCATAAAATAATTTTTGGTTCAATTTATAATCTTCATGCTCTTGGGGCTAAAGAAATTTCAATTAATGCAATAGAAGATTATCTTGATAGTCGTCCAAAGAAATTAGCTGTGTATAAAGCTAATAAAGGTGCAGAGTATCTTCAAAAAGTAAGTCAAACAACTCAAATAGCTGCATTTGATTATTATTACAATAGAATGAAAAAAATGACATTATTTAGAATGTATGAATCTATTGGAATGAATTTATCATGGTTATATGATGTTGATAATATATTTGATGCAAAGAAGAAACAAGCACAAGAAGATTGGCTTGATAATACATTAATAGAAGATATAGCTGATATTATTGATAAGAAAATTGATGATATTCGCTTAAAATATGCAGATAATGCTGATAATGATATTGTAAACGCGGGTGATGGCGCTTTAGAGCTCCTTGAACGATTTAAAGAGGTTCCTGAGATTGGATATCCGCTCTATGGACCTTTAATTAATACTATATCAAGAGGAGCAAGATTAAAGAAATTTTACTTGCGGTCGGCGGCTACTGGAGTTGGTAAGACTCGTTCAATGATTGCAGATGTCTGTGCTATTGGATGTGATAAGTTATATAATTCTGAAACTAAAAAATGGGAAGAGAATGGTACTAGAGAGCCTGCAATGTTTATTACCACAGAGCAATCTGTCGATGAAATTCAAACAATGATGATTGCATTTTTATCTGATGTAAATGAGGAACATATCATTAATGGAGAATATTACGAAGGTGAGTGGGAGCGTGTGACCGCGGCCGCCGCACTTCTAAAAAAATGTCCTGTATATATTAAAGAATTACCAGATTTTTCATTACAAGATATTGAAAATGTTATTAAATATAGTATTAGAGAACATGGAACTAAATATATCTTCTTTGATTATATTCATTCTAGTATGAAAATTTTAAGCGAGATTAGTTCTAAAGCAGGTGTAAAAGGATTAAGAGAAGATAATATCCTTTTTATGATTTCAACACGTTTAAAAGATTTATGTAATCAATATGGTGTGTTTATAATGACAGCAACTCAGTTGAATGCAGATTATCGTACCGCGGAACAATATGATCAAAACTTACTTCGTGGAGCAAAAAGCATTGCAGATTGGACAAACTTTTAAAATATACATAATTTAAAACTTCTCAATATAATAATTATGGAATTAATATAGAAGGCACAGCAGAATTATTAACGTGGATTAATAATAAATTAAACATATCAAATAAATTAGAACGAAGAGACCCTACTTCTACGACAAATAATTATTATATCCGATGCGGTGGTACTAATAAACCATATCAAATTATGAAGCAATTATATGATAGCGCAAATGTTCATTTGGAAAGAAAATATCAAATTTTTAAAAGTTTAGAAACAGTCGTCCTTAGTAGAAATACTAAGTGATTATAAGATGGTGAATTGCTGGAAAACCCTTAGAGCCTTTTAAACTACAACATAAAGATGAAATAAGCTTAAATGTGAATGTTTAAAAATTAAAAGGATTGGGCAATCAGCAGCCAAGGTTCAAATAGAACAAGGTTCAACGACTATCCCGGCGGGGAGTACATTACTAATTACAGTAATGGAAGTGCCATCTACCTAAAAGAGAAGTCTCATGGTAAAGATATAGTCTACTCCTTATAGAAATATAAGGTATTAAGGAAAATTGATTTAGGTTTAATTATGTTAGAGACCACTCAAGATGATATTAATGCTCTTGATAACGTTATTAAAGTAGGCGGTTTTGCACGTCCTCAAATTAAAATGTCTGTATATAAAAATAGGAGAGGTAGATATAAAGATATTTTACTATGGTGCGATGCAGATAGAGGTACTTGTAAAATTAAACCAATGTTTGCAACTAACTATGCTTATGAATTAGTAGAGATTGATGATTTAAAAATAAAAATTCAACCTAAAATAGAAAGTAGTGCATTTTAAGGAGAATTATATGGCAATAAATAAAGGATATTTAACAGCAAAGACAGATAAGGCATCAGATGAGGTTTTTACTCCTAAGTACGCGGTAACCCCGTTGTTAAAATATTTAGAAGGCTGGGAACATAGAGATACTATTTGGGGTCCTTTTGATACAGAAGACAGTAATTATGTAAAAGTATTTAGAAATGCAGGATATAATGTAATAGCTACTCATATTGATAATGGACAAAATTTCTTTAATTATGAACCAGAGTCTTATGATGTTATTATTTCTAATCCTCCATTTTCAATTAAAGATGATATATTAAAAAGATTGGTAGAACTAAATAAACCATTTGCAATGCTATTTCCATTACCTACACTTCAGGGTCAAAAGAGATTTGATGCTTTAAGATCTATTGCTATTGACAATGATAAAGATATGGAATTAATTATTTTTGATAAAAGAATTAATTTCTATAAAGATAAATCAATGAAAGAAATACAAAAGGGAGTAAGTTTTGCATCAATTTATATTTGTAATGATTTTATTAATTGGTCAGACTCTCCTATAAAATTTGAAGAATTAGATACTTCAGAGGAGTAATTATGGCACATTATGACAAAGATAAAATTAAAAATTCTTTAACAATAGAACAAATATTTGATTTAGTTGCAGAATTAGGTGGAGAACCTATTATGCAAAATGGATTTTTTGTTTCTCAAACTATTTGTCATAATGAGCCAGGTGAAGGTTCTCATAAATTATATTATTATGATAATACTAAATTATTTAGATGTTATACTGAATGTAATGACACTTTTGACATTTTTCAATTAGTTATGAAAGTTAAACATATTGAATTGTACCCCGCTATTATATTTGTAGCAAGCTATTTTAATTTTCCAATTTTAGCAGAAGATTTTGATAATAGTCAATTTTCATTACATGATTGGCAAATTCTAAATAATTATGAAAAAAATAATCAAGTTCAGCAAGAGCAAATTGTTGAAATGAGAACTTTTGATAATAAAATTTTACAATATCTTCCTCGTCCTAGAATCCCTGAATGGGAACAAGAGGGAATTACATGGGAAGTAATGCAACACAGAGGTATTGCTTACGATCCTAAAAATGATGGAATAGTAATTCCGCATTATGATATAGACGGTAATTTAATTGGAGTAAGAGAGAGGACTTTGATTAAAGAAGAAGAAAAAAATGGTAAATATAAACCTGCTAAGCTAAATCAACAATTATATAATCATCCATTATCTTTTAATTTATATAATTTAAACAATAGTAAAGATAGTATTAAGATAATAAAAAAAGCTATCATCTTTGAAGGTGAAAAGAGTTGCTTAAAATATGCAAGTTATTTTGGTGAAGATAATGATATTTCAGTTGCAGTATGCGGAAGCTCGCTCATTCGGCATCAGGTTCAGCTTCTATTATCTTTAGGCGTGGAAGAAATTATTATAGCTTTTGATAAACAGTTTAAAGAATTAAATGATGAAGAACATAAAAAATGGTGTAAAAAACTAACAGAGATATATAATAAATATAATAATATGGTTCAAATTTCTTATATGTTTGATAAAGAGAAATTATTGGGATATAAAGATTCACCGATTGACGCAGGACCAGATATATTTATTCAATTATTTAAAGAAAGGATATATCTATGAATGAAGTATAAATTAATAAAACCAATTAATGAGAATTATACAGCACAAGAACAAGTGCTTACAAATAGAGGAATTGCTTATAAAGATATTCAACATTATTTGCATACAACAGATAATGATATCAATGATTTTAAATTATTAGGAGAAGAAAAGCTTAAAAACGCGGCGGCCGCGCTTATTGGCGCCATAGACCTCGGTTCCCGCGTTTCAATTATAGTTGATAGTGATGATGATGGTTTTACATCTTCCGCGCTATTAATTAACTATTTATATGATTTATTTCCTTCTTTTGTTTTAAATAATATTATATGGTTTATACATGATGGAAAACAACATGGTTTAAATGATTGTGTAGATTGGATAATAGAGAATGAAGTTAATCTTGTTATAGTGCCAGACGCAGGTAGTAATGATATTGAAGAATGTAAAAAATTATACCAACATCATATTCCTGTTATTATTCTTGATCACCACGAATTAGAGATTAAAGAGTCTGACTCTCCTGCAATCATTATCAACGACCAATTAGAGCCTTATCCAAATAAAGAATTTTCTGGTGTTGGTGTTGTTTGGCAGTTTTGTCGATACTTAGATAGTTTATTAGGCGGAAATAATGCAGATAATTACTTAGACCTAGTCGCGCTGGGGAATACAGGCGATATGATGAGTTTGTGTTCTATAGAAACTAAACATCTTATTAATAAAGGTTTTGAACCAGATAATATTCAAAATCCTTTTATTTATTCTATATGGCAAAAGAACCAATTTAAATTAGGTCAACATATTACGTCTTGGGGTGCAGCTTTCTATATTGTTCCTTTTGTTAATGCTATTGTACGAAGTGGAACTCAAGAAGAAAAAGAACTTATTTTTGAATCAATGCTTTCATTTAAAGCTTGCGAAGAAATTCCTTCTAACAAAAGAGGTCATAAACTTGGAGAAGTGGAACGTAGAGTTGACCAAGCCATGCGTACTTGTACAAATGTTAAAAATCGTCAAACAAGAGCACAAGATGCTGGGATGGAATTTCTTGAAAATATGATACAAGAGCAATCATTACTTGATAATAAAGTTCTTTTATTCTTACTTGAACCTGGTCAAGTAGATCGTAATATTGCAGGGTAAGCAATTTGCCCTTAAACACCTTTTCCGTTTATCAGCGGGGTATTTAGTGACTTTGGACAAAAAGTTATTAAATGCTAACGAGGAAATCTAAATAAATATAGATGGTTTAATTATAAAAGAAACCCTCTATATTTACATGACAATCTCGTGGGAAAATAATTAAATCATCTATTTCTTATAATAGATGATTTAATTATAAACCTGTATCGACTATCCTGAGTGAGATCGGGAGTACTGGTGCTATTGATACGCACTGGGAAATGGGGTTCTTAATATATTTATATTAAGTAAAAAATAGTCAGTACCAATGGAAACATTGGAGTTATACGTAATTGCAAATAAATTTATGGCAAAATATCAAAGACCTTGTTGTATTTTAACAAAAGTAGAAGATAAAGAAACTGGAGAAATATCTTTTCAAGGTTCTGCGCGCGGTTGCGATAAAGTAGGCGTGACTGAATTTAAAGATATATGCGCGGCAACCGGTGTGACGCTCTTTGTAGCTGGACATCAAGGTGCCTTTGGGCTAGGTCTCCGCAAGGAAGATATACCTGCATTTATCGAATCTACTAATGAACAATTAAAAAATATGAGCGAAGAGCCTTTATATTATGTAGATTATATATATGAAGGAGATAAGGTTAATCCTCAGAATATTTTAGATATTGCAGATATGAATGGTTTTTGGGGTAAAGATATTGATGAATCTTTAATTGCAATTAAAGATTTAAAAGTTACCAAAGATATGATAACACTTATGTCTCCAGACAAAAATCCTACATTAAAGATTACTTTACCAAATAGAATTTCAATTATTAAGTTTGGTTCTGGACAAGAAGAATATGAAAGCTTATTAAGTGATGGTTTTGTGAAAATGGATATAGTAGGCAAGTGTAATTGCAATCATTGGTTGAATAATATTTTCCCTCAAATTTTAATTGAAGCATATGATGTTACGGAAAGAGTTAAATATCTCTTTTAACTGCTCGCGCAGAGAACGCCCGTCCTCTGAAATCAAAATAGGTCTTGGAATTTTTTAATTGGAATTTTCAAATAAAATATGATATAATAAAAATAAGAATAAAAGTAGAGGTTAATATAAATGGAGTTAAATAAAAAACAAGAAGAGGGACTGCGGATTGCAGTACAGCGTTATCGTGACCATGAAAAATATACTGTAATTAGTGGCTATGCGGGCACTGGTAAAAGTACCCTTGTTCGCTTTATTATCGAAGCGTTAAATCTTGATGAAGATGATGTTGTATATGCTACATACACAGGTAAAGCTGCACAGGTTCTTGCTAAAAAAGGTAATAAAAATGTAACAACTTTACATAAACTCCTTTATGAGTCTTTCCCCAGACCTGATGGAACTTTTTTTCGCCGTCCTCGCCCAGAAATTGAATATCATGTAGTGGTAGTTGATGAAGTATCAATGGCACCAAAAACGTTAATGGATTTATTATTTAAACATCATGCTTATGTAATTTGTTTAGGTGACCCATTTCAGCTTCCACCTATTGATAAAGATGAAGATAATCATTTACTTGATAATCCACATATTTTTCTTGATGAAATTATGCGTCAAGAAGCAGAATCTGAAATTATTAGATTGACTATGGCTATTAGAAACTATGAATCTATTCCTAATATGTCTGGTAATGAAGTACAAATTCTTAATAAAGAAGAATTAACAACAGGTATGATGCAATGGGCAGACCAAATCTTAGTTGGGACTAATAATACTCGTAAATCTATAAATACACAAATGCGGAAATTATGTGGAATGAATGATATTAAACCAATGGAAGGAGATAAAGTCATTTGTCTCCGTAATTATTGGGGAGTGTTATCTGAACAGGCTAATGATTTAATTAATGGCACTATTGGTTATCTGCAAAATAAATTTGATACAGTTCATTATTTACCACAGTATGTGGGTGGCGGTACTATTGATGTTACTATAGCTAATTTTATTACAGATAGTGACGACTCTTATAGTAACTTAGCAATGGATACTTATATGATCATGACTGGTGATAAATGTATGAGTAGAGCAACAGCATATAAACTTACTAAAAATCCGCGGACCGCGGGTATAGTTCCCTATGAGTTCACTTATGGGTACGCCATAACGACGCATAAAGCACAAGGTAGTTCCTGGCCTAATGTATTAGTTATCGAGGAAGGTTTTCCATTCGATAGGAAAGAACATGCGCGATGGTTATACACAGCTTGCACCCGTCCAGAAAAAAAATTAGTATTGCTTCGATGATAAATATAAAAATCAGTTATTTTTATCAAATAAGAAATTTTTTGCCCAATATGGTTCCCCTATCTACAGCCGTATGGGATCCCGCATGGTTCCATGATTTCACACACGATTATTCTTATCAATTTAAAGATAAAAGAGGAATATGGAATGGTATTAGAGCAGAAGTATTTAATCCAAGTTCTGTAGCGACTTTAAGCAGCTGCAGCCGCGATTGTCCATTTAAAGGAACTCAATGTGAATTTAAGATTAAATACAAAGAATATCTTGATACTCTTGATTTTGATGATATAATGCAAAGATTTGAAAAATTAAATAAACAAATACAAAAAGTAGAAAATACTAATATAGACTATACTTTTGTTTTAATAGTTTATGAGACTCCAAATAATCCATGTTCTGAACGCCGTCTTTTAATTCCATGGTTTCAAGAACATGGTTATATTTTAACGGAGTTAGATTATCCGATAAGTAGTTGACTTTTTATAAAAACTATGATATAATATAAATAGATTAAAGGAAAGGTAAAGTAGAATGAATCAAGGTATGAAGAGGTTTGAGGTTCACTCTCACACGCATTATAGCAACATTCGTTTATTGGATTGTATTAATCGTCCAAAAGATTTAATAAATAGAGCAATAGATATTGGATTATCTGGTATCGCAATTACAGATCATGAATGTCTTTCAAGTCATATGGAAATAAATATCTTTTCAAAAGAATTAAAGAAAGAACATCCAGATTTTAAAGTTGCACTTGGTAATGAAATTTATTTATGCCCAAATAGAGAAAGTGGTCAGAAATATTACCACTTTATTTTGATTGCAAAAAATAAAATAGGACATCGTGCATTAAGAGAATTATCATCAAGAGCATGGATGAACTCATATTATGATAGAGGTATGGAAAGAGTTCCAACTTTATATTCAGATTTATATGAGATTGTTCATAAATATCCAGGTTCCTTAATTGCAACAACTGCATGTTTGGGTGGAGAGTTAAGTGTACAAACTCTAAATATGATTAACTGCGAAGCAATTAATGATGTAGTAGGTCAACAGCAGGCGCATCAAAGAATTGTTGATTTTGTTTTATGGTGTAAAGAATTATTTGGTGAAGATTTTTATATTGAATGTGCGCCAGGGTGTAGTAAAGATCAAATTGTAGTTAATAGAAGACTAGTATCTATCGCGCAATGCTTTGATATTCCAATGGTTATTGGAAGTGACGCTCATTATCTTAAAAAAGAAGATAGATTTGTGCATAAAGCATATCTTAATTCAAAAGGTGGAGAGCGTGAGGTTGATGACTTTTATGAATATGCTTATTTGCAAGATGAAGAAGATATAAAAAATAATATTTCAAAAAGTATTCCAGATGAATTAGATAGAATGATTATGAATAGTCAACAAATCTGGGAAAAAATTGAAGATTATTCACTTGAACATCATCAAACCATTCCAAAGGTTGAAGTTAAAGATTATCCAAAGTCCGCGTGGTGGGGAGTTAATAATCCAATAGCAGATGAAATGGATAATTATCCAATATTAAAGTCTATGTTTACATCAGATGATAAAGTAGAAAGATATTGGGTAAGTCAGTGTTGGGATAAATTAGATGAAATGTTTGGTGAAGAAGACTCAGCATTTGATCATCCTGAATATTTAGCTCGCCTTGAAGAAGAAGCAGATATTAAAAGAACTATTGGAGAAAAACTTGAAACTAATATGTTTTCATATCCTGTAACTTTACAACATTATGTTAATTTATTTTGGAATTGTGGAAGTATCGTTGGGGCGGGCAGAGGCTCAAGTTGTAGTGGACTGAATCATTATCTTCTTGGAATTACGCAACTTGATCCTATTAAGTGGGAGTTACCATTCTGGAGATATCTGAATAAAGAAAGAGTTGAACTTGGTGATATTGATTTGGATTTATGTCCGTCTAAACGTCCTTTGATTTTAAGAAAAATTAAAGAAGAGCGTGGGCAAAATTTCAATGAAGATATTGATGAGTTATCAAGAAAAAATCTTGGATGTACTTTAATTGCGACATTTGGTACAGAAGGAACTCGTTCAACAATTCTAACTGCCTGCCGCGGTTATCGTAGTGAAGATTATCCTGATGGTATCGATGTTGATACAGCACAGTATATGTCATCATTAATTCCAAGTGAGAGAGGATTTTTGTGGGAATTAAAAGATGTGATTAATGGTAATCCAGATAAGGGAAGAAAACCAATTCAAGCTTTCATTAAAGAGGTGAATCAGTATGATGGACTTCTTGATATTATGATTGCTATTGAAGGATTAGTGAATAAAAGAAGCAGTCACGCATCTGGTGTTATTTTGTTTGATGAAGATCCATATGAATTTGGATGCTTTATGAAAACTCCAAAGGGTGAAATTATTACTCAATATGATTTACATATGTGTGAAGCTGCGGGAATGACTAAGTATGATTTCTTAGTTACAGAAGTTCAAGATAAATTAGCAGAGGCAATTAGATTATTACAAAAGTATAATGAAATTGATAGTAATTTATCTTTAAAAGAAGTTTATGATAAGTATTTTCATCCTTCTGTACTTCCAATAGAAGATAAAAATATATGGAAAGTATTGCAGGAAAATAGTGTATTAAATATTTTTCAATTTGATAGTGATGTGGGTAGTCAAGCAGCTAAGAAGATTCGACCAAGCAATATTATGGAGATGGCGGATGCCAATGGTTTGATGCGACTTATGACAGCGGAAAAAGGTCAAGAATCACCAATGGAAAAATACATTCGTTTTAAGAATGATATTAGTCTTTGGTATAAAGAGATGGATAGGGCGGGATTAACTAAAACAGAACAAAAAATTTTAGAGCCTTACTTCTTAAAATCTCATGGGGTTCCACCAAGTCAGGAGCAACTTATGCGAATGCTTATGGATGAAAATATCTGTGACTTTACGCTCGCAGAAGCGAATGCCGCGCGTAAGATTGTTGGTAAGAAACAAATGTCTAAAATTCCAGAATTAAGAGATAAAGTATTAGAGCAAGCAAAAAGTCCATGTTTAGGACGATATGTTTGGGAGTGTGGAATTGGTCCTCAGATGGGATATAGCTTCAGTATTATCCATGCTCTCGCTTATTCTTTTATTGGTTTTCAGACAATGTTTATTGCAACTAATTGGAATCCTATATATTGGAATACTGCTTGCTTAATTGTGAATAGTGGTTCTCTTGAAGATGACTCTGAGTATGATATAGATGAAGATGATGAAGGAACTATAGTTAAGAAAGAAAAATCTACAGATTATGCTAAAATTGCAAAAGCTCTTGGCGATATTATATCTAAAGGTATTAAGGTATCTTTAGTTGATATTAATAAGTCAAATTATAGTTTTGAGCCAGATGTTGCAAATAATCAAATTCTATTTGGTATGAAAGCATTAAATGGTATTGGAACTCCAGTAATTGATGCAATTTTAAATACACGTCCTTTCACTTCATTTATAGATTTTATGAATCGTTGCCCATTAACTAAAACTCAAGTTATTTCTCTTATTAAAGCGGGAGCTTTTGATAATTTAGAAACAGAATGGGCGCAAGAGTTAAATGTAGAACCGCGTATCTTAATTATGGTTTATTATCTTTCAAAGGTATGCGAACCAAAGAAAAGATTGACGTTACAAAATTTCAATGGACTTATTCAAAGAGATTTAATTCCTAAATCTTTAGAAGAGCAGAAGAGGATCTTTTTATTTAATAAATATCTTAAAGCAAATAAAAAGGTTGGTAAATATTATGTATTTGATCAAGCTTGTGAAGAATTGTATAGTCAATATTATGACTTAGACAAGTTAAGTGTTATTAATGGTTTGACTTGTATTTTACAAACAGATTGGGATAAAATTTATCAAAAAGAAATGGATGCTGCAAGAGATTGGCTTAAAGAAAATCAAGAGTCAGTATTAAAAGAATTTAATGAACTATTATTTTTAGAATATTGGAATAAATATGCAACTGGTTCAATATCAGCATGGGAAATGGAAAGCTTATGTTTTTATTATCACGAACATGAATTGGCTCATGTAAATGTAAATAAATATGGTATTTCAAATTTCTTTAATATGCCAGAAGAACCAAAGGTAGATTATTTCTTTAAGAGGAATGGTAAAAAAATTCCAATTTTCAAATTATCTAAAATCATTGGCACAGTAATTAGTAAAAATGATACACGTTCATCTGTAACTATTTTAACAACAGAAGGAGTTGTAAATGTTAAGTTTACAAAAGAATATTTTGCAATGTTTAATAGACAAATATCTGAGGTACAAGAGGATGGTACTAAAAAGATTAAAGAGCGTGGATGGTTTACAAGAGGCGTAAAGATTATGTGTACTGGTTTTAGAAGAGATGATATGTTCATTGCAAAAACTTACGCAGCAAATACACCTACGCATCAGTTGTATAAGATTACAGATGTGGATCAACAAGGAAATATGATTTTAGTTCATGATAGGTATGGGCAGAATGGTGATGAATAATTTAAATTGTATGGATAATCAAACTTATACTGCGAGTGGATTAGTACCTCCACCGCAGTATAAAATACTTGCACTTTTTGGTAAGAGTGGAGCGGGAAAAGATACTATTCAGCAATGGATAGTTAATAACATTCCTAATACAAAAGGGATAGTATCTTACACTACTAGACCAAAAAGAGATTATGAAGTTAATGGCAAAGATTATTATTTTATAGATGACACGGAGTTCGCCTTTAAGAAGCAACAGGGCTTGATGTTAGAAACTACATGTTTCAGAGATTGGTATTATGGAACTTCTATAGAAACAATATCTCCTCATTATATAAATGTTGGAGTTTTTAATATTCAAGGAGTATGTTCTTTATTGGCGGACGGTCGCATAAAAGTGCTACCAGTCCAGATTGAAGCTCCTCCGAGAGTCCGCTTAGAAAGAAATTTTCAGCGAGAGCATTACCCAGATTATACTGAAATTTGCAGACGTTTCTTAGCAGATGAAAAAGATTTTCAAAACATATGCTTTGAATATGTGTATTTTAATAATTCTGATGATAATGGTGAATATTTTAATATTCAAAATATTCCCGCTATAAGGGAGTTTTTACAAGGACAATAATGATTAATATATATATTAAAAAAGTTATATAAATTATATCCTTAAAATAAAAATATACTTAGGAGGTTTATATGAGAACTAATATTAAAAAGAGAGATGGGCGTATTGTACCTTTCGATCAAAACAAAATCATTGATGCTATCTTAGCTGCTTTTAAATCTGTGGATGGAGAATTAACAGATTATGCTTATGTTAAAGCGGGTAATATAGCTGACTTTGTGGAGGAACAAGCGGGTTCCCGCGAAGAACTACTAAACATTGAAGAAATTCAAGATATGGTTGAAAAAGGCTTAATGTCTACTAAACGTAAAGATGTGGCTAAAGCATATATCCTTTATCGTGAAGATAGAGCTAAAGAGCGTTTGCGCAATACTCAACTTATTCAAACTATTTCTGAAAAATTAACTGCATCAAATGTAGCAAATCAAAATGCGAATGTTGATGAACATAGTTTTGGTGGACGTATGGGTGAAGCAAATGGAACTTTAATGCGTCAATATGCACTTGATTATTGTTTATCTGATATGGCTAAGAATAATCATTTAAATAATGAAATTTATATCCATGATTTAGACCATTATGCGGTTGGCGATCATAACTGTTTATCTGTGCCTTTTGATGATTTACTTGCTAAAGGTTTTAACACAAGACAAACAGATGTGCGTCCTGCTAATTCAGTTAATACAGCTTTTCAACTTGTTGCAGTAATCTTCCAACTTCAATCTTTGCAGCAGTTTGGCGGCGTTTCCGCGACTCATCTTGATTGGACAATGGTTCCATATGTTCGTAAATCTTTTTATAAACATTTTTGTGAAGGACTAAAATATATAGATAATAGCACTGAATATAAGTCAACACGTTTTAGTAATGATCTGCCAATAGATGCTTATCAATACACAACACATAATGGTAAGGCTTATAAATATGCTATGGATATGACAATTAAAGAAGTATATCAAGCAGTTGAAGGCATGTATCATAATTTAAATACTCTTCAATCTCGTTCTGGAAATCAACTTCCTTTTACTTCTATCAACTATGGAACTTGTACTCTACCAGAAGGTAGAATGATTATCAAAGCTTTATTAGATGTTTCTATTGAAGGATTAGGTAAATTACATAAAACGTCTATTTTTCCTTGTGGTATTTTTCAATTAGCAAAAGGGATAAATAGATATCCAGGTGAACCTAATTATGATCTATATCAATTAGCATTAAAATCTACTGCATTAAGATTATATCCAAATTATGCAAATGTTGATTGGGGCGGAAATGCAGGATATGACCCTAAAGACCCTCGTACCTATTTTAGTACAATGGGATGTAGAACTGCTAATGGTTGGGATATTAATGGTATGGGACAAATTAAAGATGGACGAGGAAATATTTGCCCTGTAACTATTATTCTTCCTACTCTTGCTATGGAAGCTAAAGAGTCTTTTACTAACGAATATGATGATAATATTATAGATGTATTTTTACAATTATTAGATACTAAAATTTATGAAGCTAAAAATATGTTGCTTGAACGTTTTGAATGGATATGTAGTCAGTCTCCTGAATCTGCGAAGTTCATGTATGAGAACGGATTAATGGCAGGCTATGTACCAGAGGAAGGTATTCGTTCTGCTTTAAAGCATGGAACTTTAGCAATAGGTCAAATAGGATTAGCTGAAACATTACAAATTCTTATTGGTTGCGATCATACCACAAGAGAGGGAATGATTGTAGCTAAAAAAATTGAGCAATTATTCAAAGATCGTTGTGCAGAGTTTAAAGAGGAATGTCATTTAAACTTTGGCGTTTATTACACTCCTGCTGAAAATCTATGCCATACTGCAATGAAGAAATTCCAAGCTAAATATGGTAAAATTCCTAATGTTAGTGAAAATGATTTCTTTACTAATAGTATTCATGTTCCAGTATGGAAAGAAATGTCTCCTTTTGATAAGATTGATATTGAGTCTCAATTAACTGGATATAGTTCTGCGGGATGTATTACCTATGTAGAGCTTGATGGTGGAATTAAAAATAATCTTTCTGCTCTTGAAACAATAGTAAATTATGCAATGGATCATGATATACCTTATTTCGCGGTGAATGTTCCTAATGACGCGTGCCAAAATTGTGGATATACTGATGAAATTGGTAATGAGTGTCCTATATGCGGCAGCCAAGATATTACGCGCCTAAGACGCGTTACAGGATATCTAACCGGCAACTACACAAGCGCTTTTAATCCAGGTAAAGTACAGGAAACTGATATGAGGGTAAAGCATAAATGAGATACGCAGATATTATAGCTAATGATGTAGTCAATGGAGAGGGAATCTCAGTCTCCCTCTTCGTTCAAGGCTGTCACAAACATTGTCCTGGATGTTTTAATCAAGAAACTTGGGACTTTAATGGTGGCAAAGAGATTTATTCATTAGATTTATTAAATCAAATTCTTAATTTATTACAGGCTAATGGAATTGAACGCAATTTTAGTATTTTAGGTGGAGAACCATTTATAGAAGAAAATCTTATTGAAGTAGCTACTTTTATTCAAATTATTCGAGATGTTCATCCTAATATTAAAATATGGGTATGGACTGGTTATACTATAGAAGAATTACAAGCTATGAATAATAGTTATATTAATGAAATTTTAGATAACATAAATGTCCTTGTAGACGGACCCTATATAGAAGCTGAACGAGACCTATCGCTACCACACTGCGGTTCCCGCAATCAAAGAGTAATTAAATTAAGATAAAACTTGACAATATTAAAACTTAATGTTATAATATAAGAAAAGAAATAAGGAGTTTTCAATGGAACAGGAATTAAGCACAACCTTATATGATATGAATAAAAGTTTATCTTTAAATGAAACACCTTTAAAAAAGCATGAAATTAAAGATAAATTACGTCAATTTATGTTTCCGCTAATACAAGAAAGTGGTAATAATTATTTCATGCTTTTATGTAGAGAAAGATATGATTTTACTTTATTTAATTACATAAATACAGATGAAGCAGATCTTGCTCAAGGTTTAAAAGATATGTATGAATGTTTATTTAATAGGGGCGATGTTACTACTATTGAATTTACAGAAAATAAAGATGCTCTTGAAATATGGATGATTATAGATGGAGAAGCTTATGTTTTCTATTTCTTTCCATATGATTTAGGAGTGATTGAGGTGAATGAATCGTGAAGAAAATAGTTGGAATCTTACGTCCTTTTGATACAAGACAAAATTTTTATGTTTATGAAGATGGAAATAAATTAGTTGCTGCGCAACCTAAATTAGAAGAAATCTCAGAAACACTTTTTGCTTGGTCAAAAGAATATGATGTTAAACAGGTTGACCTTGTTGGACCAAAACAGTACAACAGAGGACTAAAGAAACAAATCTTAGAAGCAGAAATGTCTAAATATAATGCAAATACATTAGAGATTAATATTATCTAAGAATAAAAGGAGATAAAAGGAGTATGTCAAGATATTTAGTTTCAACAACAGAAACATATAGAGTTGATAGTGAGGCGGAAGCCCAGGCTCTTATTCAAGAGAATAAAAATATCAATTATGGTGAATTGGTAAAATATAGCAGCACTTACAGAGAGCGCAAACAAAAGGGCGAAGTAGTAGATTCTTGGTATCGTGTAATTTTAACAAAATCAATTACAGATGAAAAAGAGCCTGATGGATCGGTAGAAATCCAATATAATAGAGCTTCTGCATTTTAAAATATAAAATGGAAAATGCCACTTATTTAGTATATTTACATCGCAATAAAATAAATGGAAAAGTTTATATAGGACAAACTCATTATAAAAATCCTATACGTAGATGGGGACATCAAGGCAATGGATATTGTAATCAACCTTTTTATCAAGCTATTCAAAAGTATGGATGGGATAATTTTGAACATATTATTTTAGAAGATAATATTCCTGAATCTTTAATTACTGAAAGAGAGTCTTATTGGATTCAATATTATCATGCTACAAATCCACAATACGGATATAATATTATGGATGGTTCCTCTTGGAGTCTTGAAATGAGACAAAAAAGCTAGTGAAAACTGGGATTTATATAATAATAGAGAAGAAAAACGTGAATTAATGATTTATCTAAATAAAACTTTAGATAGAACTGGAAAGAATAATTCAATGTATGGAACTACAAGACAAGGAAAAAATGCAGGCAATAGTAAGAAAGTAAGATGTATTGAAACAGGAGATATTTTTGATACAGTAACAGATGCTTCACGATGGTGCCATCCAGAAGGTAAAACTTCATTACGTTCTCATATTGCACAGCAAATTCAAGGAAAAAGACAATCTTGTGGTAAACATCCTGAGACTGGAGTTCCATTGCATTGGGAATATATACAAGGAGATTAAATGAATATTAAGTTATTAAATGATTTAGCTAAAGTTCCCACAAGAGGAAGTGAATATGCGGCAGGTTATGACCTTTATGCTGCAACTGATAAAGTAACTGATATTGCACCTCATTCTACTGTTAAGATTGGCACTGGATTAGCGGTTGAGCTACCTGAAGGCACTTTTGGCGCAATCTTTGCAAGAAGTGGATTGGCTACAAAGAAAGGTCTACGTCCTGCGAATTGTGTAGGCGTTGTTGATAGTGATTATAGAGGAGAATGTATTGTTGCTCTTCATAATGATACTGATGAAGTAATGAGTATTGATGCGGGAGAACGTATCGCTCAGTTAATTGTAATGCCTTATGTTGCGGTTGATTTTAATGTAGTTGATGAATTAACTGACACAACACGCGGAGACGGCGGTTTTGGAAGTACTGGAGCTCACTAAATATGGCGTTAGAGTGGATTGATGCGCCTTGGGCGAAAGATGAAAAAGAAGCCTTTGAATGGTTAGATAATAATGTAGATGTTGCAGAATTTATCCATGACTATTATGAAAGTGCAGAAGATATTATTAGTGATATAGTTCATTATCATCCAGAAGCTGAACAATATTTATCAAGAGTATCAGATGAAGAATTTGTTGAATATCTTGAAGATAGGTATGATGTAGATTATCACGAAGAAACAATAACTACATATTGGATAAAAAAATAAAGAGTTGCTTAATGCAACTCTTTTTTTATTATATTAAATTTGACAACTGAAAAATTTTATGTTATACTCTAGGTATAGAACAAGGAGGAATTACATGAAGATATTAGCGCTGGATGCCAGTACTAAAAGTACGGGTTGGGCTGTCTTTGAAGATACCAAACTCCTGGATTATGGTTGCATCACAGCGACCTCCGCGGACTTAATCAAGCGTATCCATAAAATGACAGATGAGCTTAATGAAGTGTTATTAAAATACACAGATATAAAAAAGATAGTTTTAGAAGAAGTAAGACCAGAGCAAGGTTTACAAAATATAAAAACTCATAAAGCATTAATGTATTTACAAGCAGCAATAGCTATTATGGTACATGATAATTTTTCAAAAATAGAAATAGATTATGTGTATCCAAACTCATGGCGAAAAGCATGTGGGATTAAAACTGGAAGTGGCGTCCGCCGCGAATCATTAAAACCAAAAGATATTGCTTTTGTTAAAGCTACTTATGGTATTGATGTTAATGATGATATTGCCGATGCTATCGGCATTGGTCATGCTCAAATAAATACTTTTGATAATGAAATAAATTGGGAGTAGAGATTGCCAATAAAAAAATGGGGAGAGTCAATAAGACTCTCCCTTTAATTTTTTAAATAAAGTATTAGTTATATTTATTATTTCCTCTCCATAAGTTGCAATTATATCTGCAATAACCTCTTCTTGATCTACATTTAACTGAATACCATAAGAAAACATAGCTGCATGAACTAATTCATGACATAAAACCTTCTTTAATTTTCTTCCACGTAATGTTATATTTATATAAATGGTTTGTGTATCTCTATCACACATTCCTATGGTGAGACTCCCATCATCGCGATAAAGAGCCTCATCAATAGGAGGAACCAATTTTATATACCATTGAATACCATTAATCTCAAACATTATTTCATTTTACTTGCCAATGTTGTTAGTTTCTGTTGTAACATAGTTTTCTCTTCTGGTCCAGCTTCTTCAACCATTTCAGTAATATCTTGTGCTAATTCATTTAAATACTTTTCTAACTCTTGCATTTGAACATTCTTAGCTTGATTTTTCTCTTTTGACTCCATATAACCTCTACGGCTCATAGGACTTTTACCTTCGCGGTAATCTCTTATCTCTTGCGGATACTCATACATCATTGGATAGCCTTCATGATAACCGCGGCCGCCGCCTCCACGCGCATTATTTCCACCGCTACTACGACTTCCACCTGAACCTGAAGAATATCCAGATGAGCCACTTGAATTTCCTCCGCTAGATCCTGAGCTACTTGAACCTGAACTTCCGCCAGAAGAGTTTCCACCTCCGCTATAATACATACGACCAGATTGATAATCCATATCTCTATACATATCTTCATAAGGTGGCATCATATAGTAAGGTGTGGTATAATAATAATTAGACGTTTGACGAGGTATCTGACGTTGAGCATACTTCTTCTCTTCTTCACTTTCCTCCATTGCCTTAACAACAGAACAATAATACATAGCTTCATCTAAATCTTTAATCATATCAACTACTTCACCTAACTCATGTGCATCCACTTGCCCTAAGTTACCCATCTGAGTCTGTGCGCAACCAATGAGAGTATCTTTCATACTTTTTAATCTTTCCATATTAAATACCTCTTACTTTCTCAATAATTAAATTTGCATTTTGTACATCAATAGTCTGCGCACTTGTATTTTCTACACTAACCTGAGAGCAACAACCCGCGGGAACGTCTAAGTAGATACTACTAGCCACGTTAAAGAAATCTTCAGTCGCGGCCGGAGTCACTATCATGCTGGTTGCCGCGGCAGGTTCTCCATTAATAGCAAGAGCTAGAGAAATCGCTTCTACAGTCCCGCCATCTGGAATAGCAATATTCGCACCAAATGTGGCTCTATATCTTGCGCAGTATTGACAAGAACTACGCAAGGTAAACAAACCACTATCATCTCTATGAACTATGGCGCCAATACTTGGAACAACTGTATCAGTAAATAAAATATTTTGATTAGTGTTTACTGCTTGTAAAGCATTTGCTGTATATTCCGCCATAATGTACCTCCATTAAGCTATTGCACTATAGGCAAAAGCATTTCCGCCACAGTTGCAATAAGGATTTGGTGTAATATATGCTGGCACTGGGCAAGGTCTTAAAGCATCTACTAAGTATGTATTTTGAGCTGCCTGAGAAGCTGCAAATTGTAGACCCTGATTCTGCGCAGTAAGTGATGCAATCTTATCTTGCATAGCGTCAATCTTAGACTGCTGAATTGCATCTAATATAGCTCTTGTTCCTGCATTTTGAGAATCAATAATATCACGAGCATTATTAGCAGCGTTAGTATTAATAGCACAAGTATCTGTTGCCATATCATAGCGAACTTGTGCAATAGCAGCATCATTCTTGCAGCAACAGTCATTAATCTGTGACTGTAGAGCATTTGTACTCTGCATATTAGCAATATTAATTGCATTTAAATCTTGCTGTAAGTTGCTAGTTGCAGACAATAGGCTAGTATTAATACCATTAAATCCTTGACACAATGTATTTTGTAGACCTGCGGAAGCCGCGCTAATGTCGCTTTGGACTCCGTTAAATCCAGTTAGCATACTAGTATTCTGAGCATAAAAACCATCACATAAACCATTTTGTACTGCTCTAATACCAGTATCTAAACCATTCATGTCAAAACCATAGCTAATTTCTTCTCTTGTGGTAGTCCCACCAGAACCAGAACCGTTGTTGCCATTGTTACCCCATCCGCAAAATACGAATAAGAATAAGATAATAATCCACCAAGCGCCGCCATCATTCCATCCATCATTATTTGAACCAGAACGTCCACCGCCATTACCTGTGACTGCCGCAATATCGGCTAAACTATAACCTCCATTTACTGTGTTAAACATTTTGTTATAAACCTCCATATATTTTTTATTTAAAGCCTAAACATTTGTTTAAAGCTATTAAATTCTGTATCAAAATCTAGTCCTCTCTCTTTTACTAGATTTCGAGCAATTTGTTCTAATCCTCTACTATCATTATTCTTTGCCATTTGGTATAAATTAGCAAAGAAAGGATTAGAAGTTTGTTGACCAAGCATTTCCATTACAAATTGTTGTGGGTTTGGCTTGGATTGTATTAGCTGCATAAATTGCATTGGATTTATATTAGTATTCATTAAAAACTCACCTCTGTTTTCTTTGGAGGTATTGTTGTAGAAATTAAATTATCCAATTTGCTATCTAATAAATTAATCCTTTCTATGAGTTGCGGGAACCCGATCTCAGGCGCTTCAGAGCTAGCTTCCGCCATTTTATAAGTAGTGATACTTGTAGTTCCATTATTATTCCAAGATTTTACATATATTTCACTTAGATCTGCTTTTGGAAACACACTATATCCACCTATAGGCACTTCAGTTGCTCTTGCTACCTCAATACTATCTACCACTTTACCATTCAATGTGGGAACCTGTTGAACTGGCATTTGTTGCGCTTGAGGTATTGCCGCATACTGTTGATAAGGATTATAATAATTTGGATTATAATAACTCATATAACTATCTCCTTTATCTGTTCTTTGACATAGTTATATAAATTTTATTTTTAATTAAATTTCCAAAGTTGTCCTGAATTTTAATTAAAAATAGGAAATTTGGCACACAGTAAATTTTTTAAGGAAACCATCTAACACTTTTACGTTTTAGATACTCTTTTCATTTTTAAGCTTAAATGTGATAAAATTTGCCTAACAAATTATAAAAAGAGACAAAAAAAATGGAGAAGATTTATGCTGCTAAATCTTCTCCATACTCCATACGATCTATTAATGCTTTCATATCTTTCTTGGCATGAATAAATCATGGTATAATTTATCAATACTTTTCAATGTATTGTAACTATCTTTCTTACCTAAATAACCTCTATAAGATTGATAGGACTGTTCTATATCTTGTAAACTCATCAAGCCCGCATCATAGAATTTAACGAATTTTTTCATCTTTCTTCTCATTCTAGTTACTGCGCATCTTGACACTCTTTTAATAATCTTTCCATTCTCAGTAATATTATATTTAGTCTTTAAGAAAGTAAATTGATGTGTTAATTTAACTATTTGAGTTTTATTTCTATTTACTTTAATTCCCACTTCTTCACATAGTTTAATAATTTCTTCTAAGCAATACTCTAAATATTCTTTACTTTCATGTATTAAATAGCTATCATCCATATAACGACCATAACCATGTATTCTTAATTTCTCTTTAATATAATGATCAATATAGTTTGGATAATTAATTGCTAAAATTTGACTAGTTTCACTACCTAAACCTAAACTCTTTTCGCCAAATGGCACAACAAATTGTTTAGTTATATTGATAATTCTTTCATCTAATATCTTTCTACTTAAATCATCAAATATAGGTTGATGTTCTATATTATCAAAATACTTAGAAAAATCAATCAATAAAATATAGCCATCCCTACCATGATGACGATAGAACTGGCATAAATGTTCGACTAATTTTCTATTAGCAAAATCTACTCCTTTACCTTTAAGACTTGCGCCATTATCATAAATTAATGAGCGACTTAAAATAGGTAATAAGCAAGACCTGTTAACTGCTTTTTGTACGACCCTCTCTGAAATGTGTACACTGCGTATGTGGCGCTCTTTACCGCGCTCCCGCAGATCAAAATAGTGGAAACCGCGTGATACACTTATTCCATTATATACATCTTGTTGACTATTATAAACATTTTTTAATAAATTCTTTTCATACTTTTGTGTACTCTCTTTCCAAGATACACTTTTCTTACATTGGTAGAACGCATCTACCATATTATCTAATGAAAATATCTCATCAAAATTTCCATATTGTTCATTTAACTTCTTTATTTTCTCTTGTCTTTTAGCTTTACGGCGCTGATAACGCGCTTCGTGTCGTTCTTGACTATTCATTGGCGTTCTGCGCCTCCTTTTAACTCATAATCATTATTTTTAATATTTGATGAAGTTAATCTGGTACGGCGGGTTCTCCATCTAACCCAGGTATATATTTCGACTAGCCGCGTAGCGTTGGGCATGAAATGCATATAAAATATATAAGTTCTGCACCATGCAAAAAGCGTCATCCGCCCATTGTCATCCAGATATTTATTTACCCCGAAGGGACGGTTATTTCCTCATGTGTATTTTTATAATGTATATTATATTATTTATTATTATCATCTTCTCTTGTACGAGATATAGGGATGAGGGACAAGTCTATTAATTAATAACCTAGATATTAATTAACTCTTTATCTCCTTTAGTCTCGGTCGGCCTCCGTATGTGGCACGGCTTAGCACTGACTTACTGCGACTATACAAAAAATCCACATAAACAGACAGGCACCCCATTAGAGTTACTAGCGTTGTTGTTGTTGGCATTTCCGTTGTTGTTGACATTACAGCAGTTAGTAGAGTTACCAGAATTAACAGTAGATAACCACCAGTTGCAGGACAATTCCCCAACAATAACAAGCGAATAATCCGTATGGCTATATGCAACCAGCAACGCCCAATGAAGGTGACTGAGGAAACATAGAAAATAACCGATGTATATAAAACTAATTTTATTTACTATTATGAATTATAAAATTAGTATGTTTTTCATTCTCAGTTTCAATTAATTCATCTATCAGCTCTTGTTCGTCAACAAGTAAACCTACAACTTTTTCACGAGCTGATATTTTAAATATAAAATCTATTTCTTAAACTTAATAGTTCATGTAATAGATAATCACAACAATCATACATATTTCTTAAAGCTTCTATCTTTCTATTATATAAATTGAAAAATTCATCATCAGTACCCATACAATTATAATAAGTAGTAGCATTTTGATCTAACTTCCTACAAATATCAATCATAGGTATAGAATAAACATATCTGTATCTTTTACGTACGATTTTTTCATTCATAACTAAAGAAGTAATTTCTTCTCTAATTGCACGCGCCTTGGTAATATATTCAGAATTAGAAACTGCTCTATTTCTTTTTAATACATTACTCACTTAACACCTCAATTTGAGCTTCATAAGTATTAATATTAGCGCGCATTTCTTCACGAATGGCTTTCATATCAGCAAATTCATCATCGGTTAATAAACCTTCCGCATATTTAATTGCTTGATAATCAGTATTATCAAGAATTTGCTTACATGCTCTAATTTGACTTTCTAATTCTTCAATTTGTGCTAAAACAACTTCATCCATAATTCTTTATTTCTCCTTTCTTATCATTAAGAAGCAGCGATTCTGAAACAGACAGGCACCCCATAAGAGTCACCAGCGTTGTAGCTGCTGGCATATCCGTTGGTGCCGACATAACAGCTGTTAGTAGTGTTACCAGAATTAACAGTAGATAACCACCAGGCGCAGCGTGAACCTCCATCTCTTAGCCCTTTAACTCTGTGATAGAAACTATTAGCGAATAGAGGATATTGTACTGCCTGCGTAGCTCCCCATCTCTTTGTTCCACATACCTGACTACCAAATACTTCATATTCACTAGGAAGCCAAATTGGACCAAGATTTTGCCAGGACCATCCAGTTGAATCTGTAAGAGTTGAAGATGAACTATATCTCTGCTCCACCAAAGTTCTCTTATTAAAGATAACTGCTCTCACATCGCTAGGAAGTGTAGGATAAATAGTATTATTTAATACAGTATAAATATTAGAAACCATATATGGACAAGCATTTGTAGAATTACCATTGTTGTTATTTGATGTATTCCACTGCTGAGTTGTACTCAAACAATCCTTACTAATCCAATCAATATGATGTCCTAAAGATACATCAGTTGTCTTGTAATAGGTATCAATACCTGCAATCTGCATAACCACTGTCTCACCAGTAGTTAATTTAATCGTCTTGTAATCTCCTTCACGAAGATTTTCAAAATCACCATTATTACACATAGTCTGAAAGTCAGCCCAAGTGTAATCTTCTAGTTCAATGCCATCATAAAGCATTGAACCAGTCGTATTGACTAAATTACCAATTTCATATTCAGTTCCATTCAAAACTAATTTTGTAATAGCCATTTACTTTCTCCTTTTAATCTGTTATTATAGTTAATGTAGTGCCATCATCACTTATTTCAAAATAATCTGACACTAAATACAATCTACTGGCTTTATCACTATTATAATAAGCCGTATTTAACGCTGAGTACAACTTTTCATCATCCAGTATCTGAAAATTCATAACCTTCTTGAATAAAGCCAATGCACCAGCGATACTTAAAGCTGTCAATGTCGGGTCTGAACCTTCTTCACTATAATTATCACTTATCTTCAAGTGACCATATAATGTTTCTGACCCAGCTCCATAAGTTGTTTCAGTTGAAGCATGATATACATTAGCTTTACCACTCTGCAAAGCACTAACTTGATTAGCTAAATCAGTTTCTAAATCACTAATATCACTAGCCAAATTATTAAAAGCAGTTTCAATACTCACATGCAAAGCACTAACTTGATTAGCTAAATCAGTTTCTAAATCACTAATATCACTAGCCAAATTATTAAGAGCAGTTTCAACATTCACATTCTCAGAAGTTATAACATTAGTAGCTTCCGCTCCAATAGGATAAGTCTCTGTAAAGGTGCCATCTTCACCTTTAATCCTTAATTCAGTAATTCTTGCCATCCTTGTAATCTCCTTTATTCAAGAATTCCATCCACTAAAGATGAAGCAGGTTCATCCTGCGAAAAATATAAAGAAGTAATCTTTACGTCATTTAATTCTAAAATTCCTGTCTTACCTATTTCAAATTTTTGCCCATTAATATTAACAAAATTGCCCACTTCACTTTGAATACCGCACTTCTTTATATACTTCATATCAGAGTCATAATTACTCTTAATATAACTTACAACGTCTGAGTTCGCAGTGAAGGGACCAGACACATGAACAAACTTATCATTCATCTTATTCCTCCACTACAAACCACAAACCGCTTACACTAAGAGCTGTCTGTTTATCACTTAAATCACTTGCATCTTCAGTAGATACCATAAACAATGTTGAAGCATCTGACTCCCAAGTACCTAGATAATACCACCCTGCATATGAACCATTTGTAATAGTATAATCAAAAGCATAAAATAGTTTAGTGCCATCATCATCACCAATAGTCACTACTTTACCTTTTAAGTTAGTACCAGTTAAACCATTAGGATAAGCACTATTCAACCATGCAACTGCTGTAGTAATATCTTCTAAATCTGGATAATCAGTTAGAGATAGGTTCAAACCAATTAAGATACCATTCTCTTCTTTAACACTACCTAAATCTAACCAGTCGCCATCACCATAGTTCGCATAATTAGTTCCCGCTTCAACAATAGCAGCTCTAACTTCTGGATTACTATAGTAAACAATTAAATGGTAATCATCAGTGATAGTCATTTCAAGAATAAAGTTCAAAACAGTATCAAGAGTCTCACTGGTTCCATTAATATAACTAACAGTAACTACACCACTTTGTGAAATATCGATACCGCTAACCCACACAAGGTCAGTCTCATACGTCGTTGATTCTTCATCATCCGCGCCATAATTATATTTCACTGTAAAATGTCCATTAGTAGTATCAAGAGTAACTTCCTCAATCCATTTAAATAAATTCTCATAAGTTACCACATCATCGTGACTATAAGTAATAGTAACAGTACCTTCTTCATCAAGAGCAATATTATCAATCATATTATAATCGCCAAGATAAATACTTACAGGATCTCCTGTCTCATTATTATCATAATTATAATAATCATAAACTAATACTTGTCTACTATTCTCAATATCATCATCTTGACCATCATATTCCTCAATAGTATCATCTGCTACCATTACTCTAAAGTTATTTAAACTCTCACCTTTAATACCTTTAGGAATACTAAAATGCCACTTCTCATAAAAAGTATGACTACCATCATCTGTTCTCTCACTTAAATTTTGATTAACAAAATCATTAGTATCATCACTTCTATTATAATAAGCATCTACACTTTCCGCAGTAAAATCAACTACCAAATAAGGAATAATAAAACCAATATAAGTAATACAATCTTCTCCATTTTCATCTCTTACAGAACAACAAGCCCATTGAATTTCATCATTATAATTACCTTCTCCGTCTGCTCCAGGAACTAAATCACTATTCTCAATAGTATAAGAACCTTCACTATAACGATAATCATAGCCTTCTGTCTCTTGCATTGCTTGCACTTTCGCAAGGGAGGTAAATTCCAACATAGGTGCCTTGCCCGCAGGTCCAACAATAGTACCTACATAGATAGCTCCACCTAAATCATTCATATAATCATAACCACGTCTATAAATCTTACCATTATCTGGGTCATTTTTATTTTCAGTGTTAATCAATACGTGTTCATCAAAGTGAACTGCTTCATAAGAAGGACCTTGCTGAAAGTTTTCAACCATCTCATCTATAGAAGCATAGTTCGCGACTATAATAAAGGAAAACCCAGGTCTTCCACCATAGAACGAATCCATCCGCGCATATCCTCCTTAATACTTAAAATCTAATATAAAAAAATCTTTTCCATCTTGAGTAAATGTGGAATCTTTCACTACAAACCCAAGATAAGATATTGTAATGTCATCATTATATAATTCATAAATACCAGTTCTGCCTATCCGCATTTCTTCACCATCAATAACAAACATCATACCAGGCGGACCCTGGATACCTATCTTCTTTAATTCCGTTAAGTCATCGTAAAGAGTAGATAATGTTGTTACAAGGTTATCAACAATAGCAAAGGCATCAACTGTAACATTCATTACACGACCTTCAGTTCCATCATCATTCTCTTGATAAAAGTCTGCTACAATTCTTGATAAATCAAATACAATTTCATTATATGTTGAATTAGGATGAAAAATTAACTCAAAGGTAGTAGTACCAACGCCCTTCGGCACTGATAATATTTTCACTTCTTGAGTATTATCTTCTGTTAATTCTCCATTAATTAATGTAACAGTAAAATCTTGCGCCCATGTTTCTGATTGAGTAACTTCAAACTTTAAATAATAGCTATATAAAGAAGAAACTACATTAGAACCACTTAAATATAAACAAGGGTTATAGAAATTAATAATATCATTTTCATCAACTAACAAACTCTGTGTGAAACTTAAATCGGTGGTGTAAGAATCCAACTGACTGCGCCTAAATTGCCCAATCGAGTAAGCCATAATCCTTTTCTCTCCTTCCTTATATTCTCTCTAAAGCTCGTGTACATGATACTGTCATTGCACTTGATACATCAAGAGGAATACTGATTGAATTCATCATATAATCCCCATATATACCACTCTTAGGATCTCGTACAGTAATTCTTGTATTTGGTTCCAAATAGTAAATAGGAATTGCTGATAAAGTAATACTTTCATTATAACTTGTATATTGATACAATAACTCTCTAACATACTCATATGCAGAGTTTGACGTACCGCCGCCAGTAATTAACGCATAGACCGCGCTATCAAGTTGAATATAATCTTGACCTTTATCTTCGCACTCTTGACGCAAATCAGCAATATTTTCATCCGCAGTATTAAGTAACACCAAATCAGGTATATCTGGTTCAAACACGCAATTAACATCACTATCAACCACCACCTTAGTTCTTCTTCCTATATTAGATATACTAATCTCTGAAACCGCAGCCCCAGTATCAATAAAATCTAAGAAGAAATCAATATCCCAAGGATAATTAATAGCATCCGCGTAAAATTCCCCGTTCTGTACATCATAAAGCTTCGGCCATTCATTCTTCAACTCTGTATAATAATAATTAGAGTCAATTCCAAGTGGTTCAGCCGCGGAACCCGATAAATATAGCTCCGTGCGCCAGTCTGTAGTAGTTACCTCTTCCAGTCCAACAGTGATTTCCGCGTATTCTAGTGCATCAGCATCCCACTTATAAATAATACTTGTACTATCATCCATATAGAATACTTCTTCGACACCTTGTTCTGGAAAATCATCCGTACTATCATAATGCATTGGACATTTAGCTTTTATTAATCCATCATCATCCTCATAAAAGAAAACTTTATAAGTATTTCCAACAGTAGGTTTAGTATCAATAGAAAGATGATAACGAATATCATATTCATTACCTTCCGCGTCTTCCCGCACTCCCCATACAATAAAGTCATTCTTTATCATATTAAATTGAGGATTATTACTATAAGAGGTAATTAAATTACTATCATCAAATACATAAACAGCTTTACCTTTACTCATATCAACTAAATAGTCATCTTTAGTTAATTCATTTAAAATAACAGTTGACTGACTTGTATTTAAATAATTCTTTATCTCTTGGAATACAAAATTGCCATCAAGGTCATAAAAGTATTCATAATTACCTAAATAAGATACAATTTTATCTAATAAATCACAAACAGTACCGCCCGCATCAATAACTAAATCACTTGTATAAATAAAATCAGTGTAAATATAACCAACATCACTACCATATTCATACATTGTATATGTGCTATCATCAGTTAAACTACTACCATTAGTAGTTGCTGTATATTGAGTATTACCTTCATCATCAAAAGTAGTAATAATATATAAAGGTGAACTACCAGTCCACTTCATAACCTTCTTTACTCTTGTATCAATATCACTAATGATAATTTTAGCAAGCTGTTCTCCGCCAAAGTGGTTAACTGCCTCTTGTATAATCTGATATATAGTAGGATATAAAGTAACATAAGCACCAGTCTCATCAACAGTATCATATTGGTCAAAAGTAGTAGATGCTGGAAGAGTACCTCCGCACTCTCCATTAAGTAAACACATCTTATCTTTTAACTGTAATGATATAGTCACTCCACTTGAAGTATGAGATATGCTCGGTGTAATAATTACATATACTCCAAGCGGAAACCATATCATAGGATACTGAGTATAATATTCTGTATTATTTAAAAAGCCTATTTCTAATTCAACTTTTTTATTAATTGAAATAATATTATCAATATTAGTTAAATCATTTTCAGCTTCATCAGCAACCATAGTTAAATTACAAGTGCGTCTAATTGAAGAAGAGCCATCAAGATTAATAGTACCACTTATAACTCGTCCTTCGATGCTTTCAAGCGGCTTCTCCGCCCATGTTAAAACAGTAACTTTCACATACTGCTCTTTTAATCTATTTTCATCAAATTCTTTTAAAAAGGAGGTATCTTTTAAATAAGGATAATTCTTTTTCATATTAATACTCTCCTTTTATTAACTCATAAATATAATCAACCAATCCTTCAACAGGACATAATACATCTCCATCTGAAGTAAAAGTATACCATTGACCTCTATACCAAATATACTGATCACTATCACTTACAATTTCAGACAATAGTAAAGTATAAGTTGCTTCATCTTCATCATAAATAGTTTCTGACTCTTCAACGGTAACTTCTCCACTATCTTCATCTGCGGAAACCGCGCTTAAAGCAGCATCAGTCTCGTCCTCAGAACTTTCGGTCGCCGCCACAGTATAAACACCATTTTTCACTGGATTAGTAATACTATCCAATGAGTAAACTGTAATACCAGTATCATAGTATTCATCATCCTCTGGCTCTAACCTTGTTTCATCAGTCATTGGATTTAGGTGCATTCCGCAGAAATAAAATGCAGAAATTGTAGCTTCATCATCATAGAAGTCCAAAATACCAGTTGGACCAACTACATGTCTGTAATAGTCGTCGTCAAAGGAATCTTTGACATACACAACCGCACCTGGACTAGACTCAACAGTAATTCTATCAATAGCTGTTAGCTTTTGATAATAAGCCTTATAGTCAAGATAATATTTAGCATAAATCTGTTTAGATAATGAAGTATTTGTATCAAATGTACCCCATAATTGTCCTGCTCTTGTATAATAATACAATCTACTTGCATAAGAATTCGTATCTTCCACCTCTGAAATATATCCAATATAATCTACAATTACTTCTGAACTAACGGGGAACCACACTGAAATTACTTCAGTATTTTCATCCAATAACTCATAATAACCTCTTGGACTTACTAATATAGCTTCATTATTTATATAAACTATATAACCATAAACCATATTTTCAGTAACAGTATCAGACGCGGTCGCCGGTGTCAGGGAGCCATCTTTCCCGCACACTATCAGATAGGGGTCTCCTTGAAATTCAATTCTTAGCCATTTTAAATAATATATAGTTTCAATATATCCACTAATAGTCTTTAAATCAATTTCACTCTGAATTGAAGTAATTACGTCTTGAGTTGTACCTACATATGTTCCTGCTAATTGTCCCTTTTGTTCATAAGTATATTCAATATAAGTGCTATATTCACCTACAGTTTGAATACCATACTTCTCAAAGTTATCAAGTGAGCATTCATCAATTTCATAAGCAGTAGCGGAAAAGCTATAGAGCATCCGCCCTAAAGTTGCATTGGGTGTAAAAGATACATCCATTAATCTTACTAAGATATTACCCTCAGATAAAGATTTAAATAAAGTTGCTTTATTTGCATAAAGAAAATCCATTACTTGCTTTCTGAACTCTCGCTCATAAACAAAATCATTATAATCTGTAATTAAATTTTCTTCATTATATTCTTCATAGTATTCTAAATTATCACCAAATGTTGAGTCTTTACTAATAAACACTCCATCCTCGTCCATAAACGCGGTAACCAGCCCAGAAATAGGAAACTGCCTATATGCTACATTACCATTACGTCTAATATACGGATATTTAGAACCTATGGTTTCAGTTCTTGACTCTGAAAGAGTTGTTTTAAAAGAAGAAATGTTAGGATCATACTTAATCCTAATTTGCATACCTTCTCTTGTTAAAAATATATCATCTAAGTAAATCATAACTGGATGTCTATTAGTTATGATTGTACCACGTTGTCCTTTAGCGTTAATCTTTTGCGCACAGTATCTATACCATACGCCACTTTCAACAGTATAATCATACCAAGTTAAATTCAATGAACTACCCTGATTGATTAAAGAGATATAAACATCTTCCCATATAGTAAAATTACTTTCACTTGATGTTCTTCTGATACATAAGTTACTTAAAAATTCAGTTGTATCAGTTGAAACAACAGTAACAATCATTCGTCCATTTTCTTCATCAGCTTCCACGGAAATCGTAGCATTAAGCGCATCAATCCCGTTCGATACAGTCATGAAAGTGTATGATACAGTATTACTATAACCATTATTAGTAGTATATGTAATACTTAATGTATACTCTGTAGTATTTGTCAAGTTAGCTTTAACTTTATGATTAATTTCATTAGGATAATATTCATTACTATATTGAATACCACTTTCATAAACAGCTCTACTATTGCTATCATAAATATTTACTTCATAAGAAGCTAAGTATTCATCTTCATCCTCATTTTCATCATAGTACATACTACCTACTACATCTACTACCTCTGATACAGTAAATACTGTTTCTGTTGAACTAGAGGTATCATTTGAATCAAAACCTTTAATATAAATTAATGGTTGTTGAATACCTTTAATCAAACAAACAGTAGACCACTCAGAGAAATAAGCCTGATTATTAGTCAACCATGCAGCTACCTTAGTAGAGCTTGTAAACGCGGCCGCCCCAGTTCCAGTGAAACGAATTTGCACTTTATAATATTGATTTATTTCAAATGCTCCATCTTTTAAATCACTTGGACTGATTGTTATATAATACCTATCATCACTTTCAATATCTGTATCAACATTTAAACTTGTAATTTTAACGCCAGCAGGGTATTGAGTTGGGTCTAAAGCAGTTAAACTGCTATTTTGATTACTTACAGTAACTTGAACATTTTGTATATCCGCCGAATCATTATATGAAGATAATGAAAAATATACCTTACATGCTGTTGTTGTTCTTACGAACGATGGCATCATGGTATCAACTATCGGCGGATATAAATTGTTTAATATACCTGCCATATTAAAACTCCTTTTATCTCAATATTTAATTTAGTTATCAAGAGCGTCAGGCGACTTAGGGAGCTTCCTAATTTCATCCATTAACCCTTTGATGAATGAGTTCCCGCCCTCGTCTTCATAATGATCATAACGCTTTTCAATACATTCCAAGCTATAATCATCAATCCATTTTTGACCATAACAGTAAAAATGGTGCTTTTCAGTAATCCAGGATTTAATATCATCCTTGTCAGAAGCAAGTAACAAAGTAATATTATCCTGTATCATTCTTAATTCACTTCTTAGTTCATTTTGATTTTGAAACAATTTTTCTAATAATTCATCATCCCGTTGGAAATGAGCTTCAATGGTTTCTTCTTTTTTTTGTTGGGCTGTTTCTTTATTAAACGCTTTTCTTAATCTTTCAACAGCCCAATCCCAAAAAGAAACCGTCCCTTTGATAGCTAATCCTAACATAAGAATAAAAATTAATATATCTGATACAGAATAAGCCTCTAATAGGTCTATCATTTTATTGCTTATACCTCCTTTTACTGAAATTATTTAAAAATTCATTAAAAAGGATGAACAGGTCTTGCCCAATAACTTTATTCTGATATGTCCTTGCTCCATGTTAAAGCTTCACTATTTTCAGCTACAGTAGAGGATAGAGTATTTAGCACAGTTTCAACATCCTCTCCATCTGTTGTCTCAATAAATCTTGCTTCGGCACCTATTGGAATTTTTTCCGAATAAGTGCCATCCGCATAACGAATTTTAATGGTTTTTACTTTATCCATTTGACTCTCCTCTTAGTTACGCACTAATCTTTTTAATAATTTTGGTGATTTCTTCAACCGCATCATCTACAGTTTCAATTCCAGTACAAATACGAGTTGAATTATCATCAAATTTAAAAGTTAAATTCTTAATATCCGCATCATAAACAATACTAGTTAATTCAAAACTATTCATTTGCTTCTACCTCTTCCACTTTTTCCTCTTCCATTTGAGCTTCTTGATTTAAAGCTGCATAATAAGATTTTTCAGCTTCTCGATAAATCTCTCCAAGCATATAATAAATTGGAGCAATAGGTAAACCACTATTGTTTATAGTTGCTAATAATTGTTGTTTTGTATTTTCACATTGTGTATTAAATTGCATAATTAATCTCCTTTTATCTCTTAATCATTACTATCAATAGCCTCATCAGAAGCCGCAGTAAGAATCCATAAAGTTCTATAATATGATGTTGAGCTTAAATCTCCTGCCATATCATCATGATTCGTCCAATCAACATCTATATCTGTTAAATAGTCTCCATCAGTGTGCCAAGTTAATCTACGAATTGTCTGGAACGAATAATTAGTCCAACTCATTTTACGCCGAGTAATTACTTTAATAGACTGCCAACTACATGCCTTACCTTGAAAAGTTAATGTGCCAGATACATTCAAACTTTCAACAGAAAGTCTTTTAACATAAGTACTTAATGATTCACTTCCTACATAAGTAGTACCAGAACCAAGAGTAGTTGAACCTGAGCTTCCACTTAAAGTAGAACCGCCAAGAGTAATAGTGCCACCAGTAACATTAATATTAGAAAAGTTAGCTTGCCCTGCTGCCGTAATTGACCAATCACTTCCCGAAATAGCACCTGAACTATTTAATGTAACATTACCACCCATTAAATAAGTAGACCCGATGGTCCAGCCACCAATGGTTCCACTGGACGAAGCGACAAGTCGGTTAAAGGTTGCTACACCCTCGCTTGTAATACTCCAAGAGTAAGAACTTCCGCCACTAATGCTTCCATTTGAATTAAGTGTTATATTGCCGCCAGTAAGAGTAGATGACCCGATGGTCCAGCCACCAATGGTTCCACTGGACGAATGAAGAACACCAGATCTACTAACATAAAAATTACTTCCTAGCCCTATACCACTTGTTCCAATATATACTCCGCTATTACTTGTATCATTATAAGAAGTCTTATCACCATTAACTAAATATGTACTTTGAATAGACCAACCACTTGACCCATTTCCAATATATCCAGTTGTAGCAATCATTTGTCCTGCATTCGTTACCTGAAATCTTGAATGTCCACTGCTATAATAACCAAGAGCAATTCCATCCGTACCAATATAAAATCCTGTGGCATTTGCATCAAATGAACTCTTACTTCCACTATAAATAGCACTATAAGAATCATCTCCGCTACTTTTACCTAAAGTAATTTTATTAGAACCGCTTCCAATAATACCACTTGCCGCATACATTTTACCAGAACTATTAACGCCAAAGTTATTGCTAAATGCCATGCGCATTGTAGAATCAGATGTTCCATTAACCGTTCTAGTAAAGTTTGCAGATGAAATTTGTACATTACTTGAACTATTTTTAGTTCCAGTATAAAGAGAATCATCATCAATATTAAAACCTGCTATTGAACCGCCGCCCTTAGCAGTCAAATAACCATCTGCGGTTACTGAAAAGTTTCCGCTACCAAATTTAATTTCAGGCGTTGTTAAATCAATTAACATACCTGTGCCTGCGGAAGTGCTATAATTACCAGAATATAACTGGGCTTTATTATTGCTTGGATCAATAACAATTTGACCTTTACCAGCTGCGCCAAATTCCGCTTTACCGCTATCCGCATCTAAGAAAATACTGCGGACACCCGCTGCATAGCCGAATAGACCGACCTCCGTAGTAGAAGAACCTGACTCTTTAACCGCACCAATAACAACTCCAGTAAAACTATTATCAGAATTTTTAATACCTGCACCAACCTGTGGGGCAAGAATATATCCGCCCTCTTCATCAATGGTTACGCTATTACCATCCCAGCTATTAAGGTATGATAGACCATACTTATTAAGCAGTAAATGGACTGGCATATGGATGCGAGCAACCTCGGTTCCCGCCCTTTTAATAACACACTCAACAGCATTAGTTACACATTGTCCATCAAATTCACTAGCAGGTTTAACTGACCATTGGTTTCGTTCTAAGTCGTCATCTAGCCCATCCGCCAGATAACTACCAACAACCCAACTACTCTCATACACTCTACCTAAGTAACCCCATGTATAAGTCATAATATAGCTACTGCTAGTTAATGTACTTACATCCTCCCAATAGGAATTAACATAACGAGTAACAGTAACTTCAAACGGATGAGCGTTATCATACTTAGGACTCTCACCATCAGATGTATAAGTAGCATACTGGAAACCAGTACCTTCTTTTAATACAGCTCTATAATTATCATTACTTAACTTAACAGTAATAACAGGAATAGTAGCATAATACTCGTAACCATCATAGCTTACAGTAACCTTCACAATATTAGCAGGATGTGTAGAACTATAACCACTATAAGTAAAAGTACCTGCACTACTACTGATCACGCTCAAACTTGTAGTATCATATACAGAAGAAGTATATCTATTTCTTAATATACTCCAAGTTACAGTAGCAGTAATACCTTCATCAGAAGTACCAGATGTTGCACTTTCAAATACTTTTGTTTCGCTATGCCATAATTGTACTTTAAACCAAACATTACTATTTTTAGTTGTATAATTTAAAGACCAACTTCCGCCACTTAATTGAGTAATAATTGGATACGCGGGCGCCGTTCCTGACGCAATATTCGGAACTATACGACATGTATACTCAGTTCCATTTGTTCCTGACTCTCCTTCTTTGACGAATGTAAGGTCGGTAACCGCACTTAAAGACAACCCTTGATAATCTACTAATAAAGTAATATCATTATTTCTTTTAGTAATATCATATCTACTTGCAATACCATAACTAAAAGAAGTAATATTACTATAAGTATTTGTAGTATCTCCTTTTTCTGTTGGAGTATATGCGCTTGGAACTGTAATTAAAGTATCAGTAGTAGGAACTATCCATTGAATACTACAATGACTAGCTACTTCATCACTAATAGCTTCACCTAAATTATTATAAATAGTAAATGTTAATGCTTCTATATCAATAGGGTCATCAACCGCACTACTTGCTGGACTTACTCCTGCTTCATTATATTTATATAAATGAGAACCATGATTAATAATTAAGCTATAGGTTCCTTCTGTTTCTAATGAATTTAAAATAACAATAGAAGCAGTTCCTAAATATAAAGTTCCATAATAAACTGTGCAAGTGTACGTACTCCATGTTGTAATACTACTTACTTGTAATTTATGAATTTTATTACCTTCAACTCGTTGTACACTTTCATACTCAAGTAACGTATCTTCATAGCTTGCCAAAGTAGTCGCATTTGCCGCAGCTAATTTTGTACCATTTTCAATAGCAGCTACTAAAGAAGTATAATTACTATATAATTCATTATAATCTTCATTTAGCGCGGTAGTCTCGCTCAAAGCGGAATAGGTTCCGTCATAAGTGGTTTCCGCCCATGAATAAGTATAATTACTATTTTCCTCTCCGTTCACATAGCAAGTTAAGGTAGGATTACCAATATCAAAATAAAATTGAGTTCCACTATCAGAACCAATAGTTATTTCATAATTTGAACCTAAATTTTTAACAGTAATAGTTTTTGTTATAACTGTACCATCATAAACAACAGCACACTTATAAGTTACAGATGCGGCTGCTACATCACTCTTCTTAACTGTCCATTTATAGCTTCCCGCAACCCATTCAACTACATTATTTTCAGAGTTAATTACTGTATAATCATTTAAACACTTCCAACCTTGTCCACCATACTTATTATAATATAAACTCGTAGAATTAACTCCTGCGTGTTCAGTAAACCAATAGTAAGGTAATTCTTGAGAGTCATTATCAATCACTTTTCCTTTAACGCGGACTTGGGCTACTAGCGTCAAAGTGTCCGTGCTGGCGTTACTTGAAGTGAAGTACGTTCCTTGAGGAGTTGAGAATGTTAGACTGTAATTACTCAGGTCTTCGCTACTTAAAGCGGTTGCCGCGCACATAATAATATCGCTAATAAAAATATCCGCCTCTGGGTCATCACTCTCATTGGGGAAGTCTGTACAGAATAAACTTATATAATTTATCTCTATAAAATTTTCATAATCAATGTCAAATATTCCATATTGTTCAGTTGCACTAATTAACTTATATGGATTACCTGTCATTTTATCAACATCGACAGTATAATATCTTGTGACTGTTTCTCCAGTAGCATTATCTGCAAAATCAAGAGCAAAAATAATACCATAGTTACCTCTATATTGATTTTCTGTTGGAATAGAAGTCTTAACAGTCATCCCGCATATTAAACTTTCTGTTGTTTTAATATATTGTTCAATAGCTGTTGTATCTATTGAAACTAAATTACTTGTACTATCTTTTGAATATAGTACCTTAGCTTGAGTTCCGCCATAAGAACTTAATTCAAAAGTATCAGTTGAAGTGACAACACTCACTCCATTAATATCATATGCTTCTTGACCTTCGGCAGTAGAAACATAGTTAATACCAAGTTTCTTTACTGTTCCTAAGATAGTTTTATCATTACTAAAATCACCCGAAGGAATAAGTACATATACTGTTGAACCTGTTGTATAAGTAACATCAGTGCTTGTTGAATAAGCTAAAAATGTACTATCTTGATATGACACGCGGTAGCTACCGATTGTAGAGTCTACAGTGCCAGCTATTTTACCTTGAATAGTCTTGTCGTATCCTGCTTCAGAGATAGACTTATCAACAATCGTACTGATAGCTTCGCAGATACTTTGTTCGATACTTGTCATATGTTTCTCTCCTTTTGTCTCTTTTATTCTAACATAATATTATTTTTTTGTCAAGTTCTTTAAAGAATATTACCCAATAAAAAAGAGGGTGGATAAAACACCCTCTTACATTTATAGTTACCTAGTATTTCGATGAAAATTATTCTTTATCTACATATTCCCAATGTAATTTTTCTCCAGTAACAGGATGTCTACCCGCACTTTTAATAAAATTAACCAACATGGCATCTATCTGACTTTTCGATTTGCATACATACTAGCTACGTTCACTAAGTTATTGAATGCCTCTTCAATCTCATTAGAATTGGTTACATTCGGGAATGTAGCCTCAATATGAACATCTTGTTCAAGAATATCATTTCCACGCTCATAACTACCAACACTACCGCTTAAGCTGCTCATATAACTAAACATCTTATCAAAAGCAGAAGTATCTAAGTTAGCTAACAAGCTTGAAATATCACGCACCATGTTAACCGCGGCTAAGATATTCTCTGTATCTGAACTATTAAGCACTAATTCCTTTTGATGTAATACTGCTAAAGCACCGTTGCCTTCCCAATCACCAGTATAACCACCAGTATCATATCCGCTTAACTGACTAGCTTTTAACCAACCATAAGCAGAATTACTTGAAGTTACATGGATAGGATAAGGTCTACCATCAGTCTTAACAGAAGTAACAGTAACAGTACCACCTGCGCCACGGCTACCAGAAGGATTTGTACCATAGCTATCATAGTAATATAATCCACCAGTATAAGTCGCGGTGTCGCCGACTTCTAGTGTTCCATTACCTTGTGTAGATGAACCACTTGAACCAGACCCACTGCTACTACCAGACGAACTTCCGCTACTACTTCCACTTGAAGAACTACCTGATGATCTATAAGATGATGAACCGCTACCTGAATCGCTTGCTGCGGCATCCGCATTCATGCTTTGAGTGGCTTGCCAATATGCGTACGCAGCCGCGGTCGCCGCTTCAGCAGCAGCCTGTGCAGCTTGATACTGTGATACCAAAGTCTGTAACTGGCTAATTACAGTCTGAATTGCACTTACTTCTTCTGCATATTTAGCAATTAATTCATCATTAGAAGCTAACAAATCTTGCGCGGCGCTCGTAGCATAATCATACCCGTCCGCAATCGATGTTAAGTCAATGCCCGCCGCGGCTTCAAGTTCATCCAATGAAGTCTGATAATCATTAGTAGCTTCATTTAAAGCATCAAGGGCTTCTTGACAAGTTGGAACCAGTCCGCCTTCCGCAGCAAAGGTATCCGCCATATGTTGAACACCAGAATCCCATTGAGGAACAAGACTATTCATCAATTCATCCTGCTCTTCCGCACTCATGTTCTTAAAGTTTTCAACATCGACATCATACAAAGCAGCCAATTCAGTGAAAGCAGAATCCATTAAGTTCTCTCTAATAACTGCATTTTCTTCAACTAAAGAATTAATAATATCTCCATAATATTCAGTATATAATGCAATTTTCTCTTCACGCTCTTCTGCACTTAATGTTTGATCCTCATATAATTCTAATATTTTCTGTTGATATTCTTTATAAACTGAATATAACTCATCCAGATTATTCTGATATTCTTCTTTATCAAAATTATACAATTCATTCTGTAATGCTAGCAACTCTTGTTGGGCGTCCGCGACTGCGTTATCATCTGCAACATATTCATAGGTATAGTTACCTTGAGAGTCACGTCTTAACCTCATTGTAGATTTATTCTGTTGAGCCTCTTCCAGTGCAATCTGCGCTAAAGTAATCTCATACAGTTTTTCCGCTCTTTCTACATCATATTCAGTTAAGTTTTCTTTCTCTTGTAGATAAGCCACTTGCTCTTCCATCAAATCATTCAGTTTCTGTTGTGCTGAAATACTATCAGTATCATTTATAGCATCTAAATATTTCTGTTGAATTTCTTCAATAGCATACATTGAATTGATTTCATCAAGATAAATATCCGCCTTTTTATTAATAAGATCCCATTCTTCACTTATATAATCAAGACCTAATCCATCAGTAATCGCATCATTTAACTCATCAATGATTTGATTAATAGTATTACTATACTGATCAATAATATTTTTAACAGCATCTTCAACTTTATCATTTAATTTAGATAACGCATCTTCCCATTCTTCTTGCCAAGCCTGTCGAGCTTCTTCATCAGTCTCTGCCTGCATCATTTCATATGCGTAAGCAACACGTTGTTTTAAGAAATCTAACTCTTGATTATTATTAGCTTCAATCTGAGCATAATAGTTAGCCATTTCCGCGTAAGCATCATCACCATACAATAAACTGATTAATTCAACATCATGGTTCAGCAAATCATTAATATATTCATATTGCTCTACTTGTTCATCAAAAGCCTCAACAGCTTCATCAATCATATCCAAGTAAGACTCTTCAATATCATCTATTAAATCTTGCACATCTTCCAACTGTTCCATTAATTCAGTATAATATGTTTGTAAATCTTCTAATGCTTGTGCTTGATTATCGCCATATACATCTGCCCATCCAGTTGCATCTATTTGCGCGAGCTGGTCTAAAGTATCATTAACCTGGTCCGTAAGAGCCTGTATGCTACCAGTCCCGCCATTCGAGATGGCTTCCGCGATTTTATCTGCCCAGTCACTTAGATTATCAGAAGACAAGTCTGTAATATCACTTGCTGTTGTATTAAAGTAACTAAGAATATCTGCAAGATCTTGCGTAGCATTACCTAAGATATCATCATCATCTAAACCAAGGATAACTTTTCTATAGAACTCATTCCAATCCTTTTCCGCTTCTTCCATGTCAAGTCTGATTTCAACTTCCATGGTAAATTTGGTAATTTGAATTTCAATTTGTTCATCAATAGCATCTTGAATATCATCCTCAAGTCCTGGAATAGTTTCAGATATTAAAGTATCATAATCTGATATAGCATCAATAAAATCTTGATAATCATCTTTAATATCCTCTAATGTATCTTTATAAGCTTCCTGCTCTTCCGCAGACATCGCGTTATAGGTATCTATACAGCTATTTACATAAGCAAGTTTACTTTCAACAATAGAAGCATAGTTAGTAATATAACCATCTGAGTCAAATGTTACACCCTGCGCGGACAGCTCCGCTCGTAAGCTAGCGGCCTCGCCCTCTGCGATACTAATCTTCTCATTAGTAGCATCAATCTGGTCATTTAATGTTGCCAACTGGTCATTTAAATTATCAAGTAATGCTTGTCCTGTTAGTTTACTTTCCTGTTTCTGTAATCTTGATAGATTTGTAGAAATTTCTTCTAATTCCAAGTTAATATCATGGTAAAGATCAATTTCATCCTCAAGATAATCCATTACATCAGGTTCATCTTCAGAACCACTTCCTGACCCAGAACTACTGCTACTACCAGGTGAGCTTCCGCCACTGTTTTTACTACTATAATTATTAGAAGAACCAGTTGCTTTCTTTGTAATTTTACTTACATGGGCAGAAGTAGATGTTCCAGAAGAAGAACTAACTGAACCACCGCCAGATTCTCCGCCTTCAGTAGACACTTCCGTACCGACAGAGGCAGATACAGTATCAGCATCAACATATTCTGTTGTACTATACTCTTGATCTACCCAGCTATCAATGTTACCATCACCATCAGTATCTTGTTGTTGAGTTCTAGTATGATAAGTTGTTGTTAATGGATATGTAGATGTTACAGTCTCTTCACCAGGGACAAATTTTACATCATAGCCCATTGCCGCCATCATAGCTTGCACTTGATCTGAAGTATATCCTGCCGCATCAATTAAAGCATTCAATGAATCAATAAAAGCATTTTCGCCCTCAGTATCTACTTCAATAGTAGAACCAACTTGTAGAAGATTTTGATCCAACCAAGCTTGAATATCTGATAAGGTATATTGCATACCCTCATATAGCTGGCTATCATCTAAGTCTAATTGAACTAAAATATCTTCATAAGCAGCTGCTCTTAATCTATCAATAGCATCAGCATCGCCTTTCGCGGCTAAAGCTATATCATTCATATGACTAGTAATAAAATCGCTACTAATAAATTCATTATCAATATCTAATAATTTAGACATTGTATCAGTAACATCATTAATAGTTTTTGCATATTCCTGACTATCTTTGCTACTCTTAGAAAGAATATCTGACCAATCTTCCCAATTATCAGCTAAGTCATCAATAGCATCATTCATATTCATGATCTGAATAGCTAAATCTTCTGCGGCATCCTCATCGTCTGCTAAGGTATCAGCTAAATCATCTGACTCATCTGCTATTTCCTGCAAATGATCTGCATACTCATCAATTTCATCTGAGTCTAAATCACTTTCACGCTCCGCATTCCATAGCTCATCATAAACCTTATTAAATGCTTCTACACTAATAGTACCTTCATCTAAATATTCTTTTAATTGTTCATAACTATCCGCGGACTCCGCTATAGCGAGCTCAATACCTAGAATAGATTCTTTATTAGTTTCGATTGCGTCATCTAAATTTTTAAAAGCTTCTTCATTTGCAGCAACTTCATCTGCAATTTCTTGCAACATTTCAACTGAAGTATGACCATCTTCTAAGTCATCGCGCCACTCTGCAATTTTTTCTGCATCTACCGCATTTAAAGCTTCTAATAATTCAATTTGCTTTTCAACTTCTGAACCACTATACTTATTTTCCCCTGCGTCATTTTGATAATTTTGAGTTTCTGATAATGATTCATAATCATAATCTTGTACTTTCTGCTGTTGTGCAATTTTCTCTTGTAATTCTGCTATATTATCAGAAAAATTACTAATTTGCTGAGATTGTACTAACTCATAAAAATCTTCTGCATCCCCAGTTAGCTTGTAAGTTCCATCAAGCATCATAGTGAAGTACTCATCAGCCGCGTCTCCCACTTCACCAGCTAGAGTTGAATAATCATCCGCAGAGATTGTATCGCCAGTCTCTAAACCATCAATAATATCATGAATAGAAGCATATATTTCTTGAAGCGCTGCTGTCGTACTTTGAGTAGCTTCCGCAGTCTTCTCCATAGCATCAATAAATGCTTGCAACTCATCTTCAGTTAAATCTATTGATACATCAGCATCATCCAAAATATCAATTAAATCATCAGTAGTAATACTACTCCAATCATCAATATCTTGAATAGCACTAGCAAAATCATCAAGTTCATCTGTGCCAATCTGACTAAAAGTATCTTCTAATGTAGTTAATGTATCTTCCGTACCATAAATAATAGCACCTTGTAAAGCATCTGCAATATATTTACCAGAAGCAACTGATACATCATCAGAAATATCCAAGTTATTAAATGCTTCTTGAGTAGAATTTAATAAACCTTCCGTATAAGAGTCTAATGCTGTCTCATAGTTATTAACAGCATCCACCATATCATCAGCAAAATCTTCTCCACCAAACAACTGAGCTAATTCTTCTTCAGTTAAGCCCATTACATCTTGTAGATAAGCACTCATCGCCTCTGCAGTGAGTTCACTAGCCTCTTCTACTCCAACTTCCGCCAATAAAGTCTCTAACTCACTCCGAGTCATAGACTCAAAATTACCAGATGTTATATAACTCTCAATACCACTTGATACACCTTCAGCTGTATTATGCTCTAAGTTACTTAGAGAAACAGCAACCGCATCCGCACTAATTTCAACTTCACTTAATGCATCTGCCGCAGCAATCATAGTAGCAACAGCTTCATCAGTTAATTCAACTTCATTACCTTCAGAATCCTCAAAAGTAAATGTTCTATTACTATCAGTTCCTTTAACAGCTTTCTGTCCAGATACTGCGCTATAATCATATCCAAGGTCTTGTAGTTGTTGTACAATGGCTTTATAAGTTTCATTATTTCCACCACTAGTTTTAGACATTTCACCTGCCCAAGTATCAACATATTCATCTGCTAATTCGCTAGTTCGTGCAGTTAATTGATTAGAAACTAATTGCTGAACTTCATCACTATAATCATCGCCAAGAACTTCTGCGACTTTAACATCTGCGATTGCTTCAAGAGTAATAGTGGCATTTTCTGTAGCTGTGGCATAATCATTAATAGCTTTATTTAAGCTTTCAATATCTTTAACCTGGTCAGCAAAACCTAATTCATCTAATTTTTCTTTTAATTCATCATTAGACAAGTTAGTTAACTCATCAATATTTTCAATAATCTTATTTTGAACTTGAGTAGCATTTAAGCCATATTGTTCACCAGTAGCACTGTCATATGTTGCTCCTCTAACATCGCTTCTAACACTATCTAATAAATCTGATCTAGCTGAAAGATTACTTGAATTATAATTAGCCTGCGCGGAAGCTAGGTCACTAGCGCCTACAAGCTGGCTATATTGTTCTTCAATCGCATCTAATATATCTTCATTAAATGTTCCTGTTGAACGGTCATATAAATCACCATATTCAGCAACTAATTTAGATAAATCAATACCATCAAGTTCAGAAATAGTGTTTAAAAGATCTACTGCCGCAGTAGTAGTTTCTTCTAAAGCCTCTTGCCATTCTTCTGTACCCTTAGTACATTCATCTAATTGCTCCTTAGCAGAATCATATGTGTCAATAACAGATTGAAGATTATCATAAGTATCAGCTAATTTTTCATTAGCATCTGCAAGTTCTTCTGCTGATTCAGCCGCTTCTTTCGCAGCATTAGCTTGAGCATTATAAGCATTTACACATGCTTTAACAACAACTACGGTTGCCGCAATGGCTGCGCTTACCGCAAGAATAATTGCCCAAATTGGACCTAAAGCTGTTTCAAAAGTTAAAACTGCCGCAGTTGCCCCTAAAAAGCTAGTCTCTGTTGTTGCTCCAACCGCCCCAATAGCTACGGCTAAATTAGGCATCAAACTTGTAATAGATGAAAAATTCCTAATAAGCATTGGAGCTGTAAATAATAAATTAGAAGCTATCTGTGAAAATTTTTCCCATGAAGATAAATTATCATTATTTAAAACTTTAACTGCATTAGTTACTGCATTAATACCTATCGTTATAGAAGTTAAACCTTGGATTGTAGATGAAATAGCCTGTTGTTGAGTGTGCTGATCAATTCCAGATAAGAAATTACCATTTTCATCTATTCCACCACTCTGCAACTGAGTTTTTAAGGTTTGAATTCTTGAAGCTAAGACATTTAAATCTGCCCCATCCCATTCAGCAATTTCTTTTACTATCTGTTGCGCAATTTCTCTTTGAAGATTAGCATTTTTTAGAGCTGTCGCTTGTCCTTCTAAAATAGTATCTAAGCTCTCTTCAAATGGGATTTGGGAATTACTTAAATTCCATTCAGCTTCTCTAATAGCTTCTTTTTGTTCTTCTGTGAGATAAGCATTATCACTTAATGTATTTAAAAACTCTGTTAAAGACACTTCTTCATTTAATTGATTAATTGTATCAGTACGAGTAGCAGAGTATTTTTCATCATATTCTAATAATCTTTCTTTAGACGCATTTAATTCATTATATAGTAACTGTTGATTTTTTAATTCTGTATTAGCATCTTGTAAATTTTGAGTGGCTATACTAGCATCAATAGAAGAATCTCCTATATCTTGATATTTAGCTAACATAACAGATAAAGTAGTAATTTCTGAATTTAAATTTGTTAATCTATTATATTCTTCAGTTCCTATTTTACTACTTAAATTTAAAAGTTCTTTTTGTATATTAACCTGCTCATTATAAGCAGCATTCATTCTTTCGCTACCAGTATCTGCCATACCTAAATTTGTCATTCCTTGTACAGTAGATAAATCTTGCATATTTTGCTTTAAAATCTGACTATTGGTAATTTGTTTTTCAATAGCCGCGCCAATTTGGCTATTAAAAACATTTGCTCCCATTACACCTAGCATTGCAAGAGTAGACATTCCTCCTCCAAGAGAGGATAAGAAATTATTAAAAATATTAACTACATTAGTGACTCCATCAATTAAAGTATTAATAGCATCTGTATCTAATAATGTACTATATGTTTCTTCTAAGGTAGTTTGTAACTCTTGTAAATGAGCCGCAGTTGATTCCATGTAAATATCTTGCTGCTCTTGTAATGTACCAGTAGCATTATTAGCTACATCTAAAGCATCAAGATAATTATCCCAGTTATCAAATAATGCAATTAAATTATTGTATTGACGAGTACCTGCCATAGTTTGAGCTAAAGCTACTTGTTGCTCTCTGCTGAAATCAGACCATTTAGTACCAATTTCCTCAATAACTTCACCCATATCACGAAGACTACCAGTAGCATCAAGTACATTGATACCCATATTAGCCATTTCCGCGGTATAAGAACCAAGTGTAGCACCTTCTTCGTCTACACCAGCCTCAATATCACTCATACGAGCATAAATAGTTTTTAATGCAGTACCAACAGATTCAGGAGCCTGACGTGTTACAGATATAATAGTTGATAACTGTGCTGCTAATTGTTCTTCACCAACACCCATCGCAGAAGCTGCACTAGCAACCTTAGACATACCAGTTGATAATTCTTCCAAATCAGATGCCGTACTCGCAGCAACAGCAGCTAATACATCTACAGCTTGTTCGGCATTTTCAGTTGCGATACCATAACCATTCCATACAGCAGTTAATTGCTCAGATACTTCTGATGCAGCTTGTCCAGTAACATTGGCTGCCTTTAAAGTAACTTCCGCTCTTTCTTGGACTTCTTCGTCAGACAAACCTTGCTGATAGTAAATCAAAGAAGCATTTGTGTAATCAGTTGTACTTGCTCCTAAAGATTTAGCAGCTTCATTCGCGGACTCCGCGAAAGATGCCATGTCTTCAGCAGATTTTTCTGTAACAATTCTAATATCATTTAAAGAAGTATCTAACTTTTGAACGTATGACCACGCTGATTGTACCGCTCCAGTAAAAGAGTTCATGGCACTAGAAGCAATACCCCACTTAATAGTATTACCCATAGTTGTAGCCATATTATTTAAAAGCTGATTACTTTGCTTAATTTGTAAATTCGTACTTAAAATAGAGCTAGCCATCTTATTATATGCAGCTGCTCCAGCAGTACCACTAGATTCCATAATTGTCTTTAATTGAGACATAGAACCATAGGTACTAGTAATTGAAGTATTTAGTTTTGTTAAATCTAATTGATTTAATTTACTATTCCATGCTTCATTTAAAATTGTTCCAAGTCGTTCAGCTTCAATACTAGCTTGCTCTAATTCTGTTGTTAAATTTCCAGATAACTTAGCAGAAGCTGCTTCTTGCTGAACCTGCTTTAAAGCATTCTGTATTTCTGTTAATCCAGACTTATCAACAGTATAGCCAACTTGAAAATTAATTTTATTAGCCATAAATCCTTTTTCCTCCTATTTATTTTGCCGACAAAATAAAAAAATCGCCTTTACTATCATATTATGATAATAAAGGCAATCAATTTAATCACTTTTGACCTTGCTTAAATTTCTTGATTCTTCTTAGTGCCCATTATAGGACGCCCGCCATTTGCGGCAGTGGCAAAATCTACCACAGCCTGGTACTGAGAAGGATCAAAGCTGTCAACAATGCGGGCAGCCGCCTCTGCGTTGCCAGGGAGGTCGATAATTAAGCTTTGAAGCACGGCCGCCGCGCTATTCTTGTATTTCATTGTATCTTCAACAATTTGATCAATCCAATTAATCAATTCATTATATTCATCTTCATCAATTATTTCGAGCATTTTATCAATAAAGCCATTGCTCTTTAAACAATCATAAATCTTTAATTCATTTTCTCTTTGCTTATCCGTAAAAGATAAGTTAGTATACATATAAACTAAATGCAAATGGAAAAATATATCCAACTTCAAAGGATTATATAACCCATCTTCTTTAGCTTTTTGTAATGTAATCATTACTAAATCATATTTATCTTCCGCAGGAAGATATTTTAAAACCTCAATAGTTTGTCCTTCAAAATCAAAAGTATTAACAGAAGTATCTGTTTTCAACTTTAAATTAGCATAAGACACTTTAGCCATATTATTATCTCCTTTTATCTCATTTCTTATTTAATTATACTAAAATTTTTCTCTTTTGTCAAGTTTAAGATGATACAGTAACTCCTTCCCAACTTTCTATAACATTCATTAATTCTTGCACATCTTTACTTACCGTATTACCTAAACTATTAACTAATTTATTACGAATTCGACCTTTTGAAGCATACCAATCTTTTAATTCTTTTAATTTATCTTCATTAAAATCTTCTTGCATAATCATATTAGCTAAGTTAATAACCTGTACTAAACTTAAAGTAGAAGCATTGGCACTCTTAATGGCATACTCTGTATTACCAACAGAAACATCACCTTGCAATAAACCAGAAATATTATCTACATAATGTACAAACTTCATCATAAAAGTATCAATATTAGTTTCCAAATAGCTATTTAAGAACAAAGTTTCTTGTCGAGTTAATACAACAGCAGCATAAGCCTCATTAATATCACCTGCCGCAGAAACCTTCATAATTCTCCATTTAGGCGGACTCTCTGGATTTAACCACATTACTCTTTTTACTTTACTTGCTCTAAAACGCGCCATAGACTCTTTATATGTATTCTTTAAATTACTAATACCAACTTCGTTTACATTATCTTGTGTAAATTTAGTTAAAGCACTTTGAAAATTCCTATTATTTACTTGATAACGAGCTACCAATTTATTTCTTGATGAATAGTCAAAATTTAATATTTGTTCTTCATTAATATCGTATAAATCTGGAGTGCCATCATCATTCTCATATACAAATATAGTTTGTACCTTTTGACCTAAAAAATTATTAACAATTTGCTGAAAATCAAAAGTAGCTTGATATAAACTTTGAGGTATACCACTTTGCAAAAAATCAGAAACATATGTTCTATTTGCAATATATTCATCTAATTCATTATAACTTGCACTGGCTTTTCTTAATGCTTTTTGACGTTTTAGAATATTTTCAAAATTAGTTACTTGTACTGATAATACTTCTACCACATTCTTATAAGACGCGGCAGCCGCTTTAAGTTGCTCTAAGGTGGGTTTAACAGCGCTTTGAACTCCGGTCGCCGCGACTTCAGTTAAATAATTTTGCGCTTCATTTAACGTACTACTATCTATAGAAATCCCATATTTTTCAGTAAAAGCACTCATAATTCATCACCTGCATAAATAAAAATAAGGGAGGACATTAGTCCTCCCTATTATATTTTTACTCGCTGTCTCCAGCATCAGTTGTTCTACTGTCATTGGCAGAATCAGAATCCTCCTCAGAATCAAGATGTCCCATAACAGTAGTTCCAGCCTTAATAGACTCATCCGCGTTGATAATCTGCATTACGCAAAGCACTTTCTTTGTTTTATCAAAGATAGTATATCCTGGGAATGCATCCATTGTGAATGTGAATGTAGATGGATCACCAGTTGATGTCATTGTAAATGTGAAGTTAGACCGAATCTTAATATTCGGGAATGTAAGAATAGCAGGCATATCCACACCATCAGACTGACGTCTGAACAATGTATCAGCTTCAACATAGTAGTAACCAGCGAAGTGCTCTTCGTCAATCTGCATTTCATCGACAACTTCTTCTGTCTTAGTAATGTAGTAATCTACAAATACCATATCACCAGCTGAGCCAGACTCAAGTCCAGAGATTACATTTGCATCAACACTAAATGTGCCACCAATCATATCTCCGCTTAAAGAACCATCATCTTCAGCTTCCATGATAAAGATAGGAGCTGTTGCATCTACAGCTTCACTGTCACTTAATGCACCACTTAAATCAACCACTAAAGCACCATCAACTTCACTGATAGTTGTTGTAGTTGTAGTATGCACGTGAACAACAGCTAGTTCATCTAATCCAGTAGCCTGACCAAATAAACCTGCACCAGATAGGATAGCAAATCCAAGAGGAGAAAGTAAAGCATCTTCAACAGTAAATGTTAAAGTTTTCTCACCTTCCCAAGCGATCAATCTTGTATTACCTCTACCACCTTGTGCGTACACGGTTGTAGCTGCACCTTCCATAGTTGAAGTCTTTGCAGTATCAATATAAAGAACAGGCTGATTTTTCTTGAAAGTTTTCTTTCCAATTACAACATCTGATTTGGCTTTAAAAACAACGTTACAAATCTCGCGTACACCAAACTTCATGCTATTATCCTCCTTAAAGTTTGTTCATAAGTTTCCGCGGAAGCTAGGTATGAATCTCCTTCATCCAGTTCTCCGCCTCTTTTAAATCTTTGGCTCCCGCCAACTTTGCGCGTAAATAAGTATCAAAATCTTCTTTTAACTCATAACGCTCAAATTCATCAAATATTTGATAAACAGTATATTGCATTACTTCATTAATGGTTTTATACTGTCCAACCGCTAAAATAGAAACATACCTACTAAAGACTGAGATCTTTTGCATTTCACCCTTAGCTTTTGTTGCTTTTTCACGTCCTGCTTTCATCTTATCCGCAAGCCGCTTAGCATATTCATTCTGAGGGTTATAATCTTGAGCATCGTTCTTGTTTCTCTTCAAACAGAACATCTGAACTAATATATCTTTGAACTCTTCATAAGTATCCTTATTTAAACTTCCCTCTTGTTCTCCTGCTTCAGTAGTTTTCACAAAAGAAATTTTATCTTGACCAATAGTCATCCTATAGTCAGGAAAAATAAGGGATAACACCATCATGGCACACACTCTATTTTTTTGAATAGCGGAAGTTTTTTTATCTCTCATTATTGACATAAGTACGTCAAAATTACTTGTATTAGTTAAATTACTTTTGTCCTCGCTACTTAATAAGTCTTTAGAAAAATTTAATAACTCGCATCCAATAAAGAACGCTTCTTCTCCAATGTAAGCAATTTCTTTAATAGTAGGTTGATGAATAGTTAATCTTGCCTTCGGAAACGGGATATCATTCCCCGATAACAAGAGTAAATCATTCAGCATTACTCTCTCCCAGGAATTATATCATCACTACCATGAATTGCTCTATAGGATAGGCTATAACCAGAAAGGTTCTCATCTAAAATTACCTGACTGCACCCTGCAAATTGAAATGTTCCAATCCCTGATAATTTTATATTATCCAATAATCCATCAATATAACCTGCTATTTTAAGCGGTCTGAGCCTATAGTTACCTATATCCCAGTAATCAGTGTGACAAATAATATCAAAATTAACTGTACAATCTCTGAATTGTGGATTTGTACTATTTGGAGTAAAATTATCAAAAGACAGAATAATATAAGCTTTTATTTCTTCATGCTCTGGTAATCTGATTTTGGGTTCTAACTTAATATACCCATCCTCTCTAAGTTTAGCAACAGACATTGAATTTAATTTTTCTAAGTAAGCGGGATTTGTTTTATCGTCCAAACAATCTTTCGTATTAATAACTAAAAGTCTTTTTAGTTCATCACTGTATGGGCGACTTTCCACAAATAGCTTTCTCAAAATTGTCTCAGCATCTTTCTCACAAGAGAGAAAAGATGATTTAATTTTATGTGTTAAAACTAAATTTCTTGTAGGCATATCGCCACTCCTTTTATCTCTTTATAATGACTCTATAACAACATCTATCTCATAAATGACTTCATCATCTATTTGATAAGATAAAGTAAATTGTCCACTTTTACCAGTTACTATTTCTATGCGGGCTTCGAGGTCTGTAGTCTCCAGGAATCTAGCCTTCTGGTTACTAACAACCCACTGTCCGCCTTCCGCAGCATTATGTATTGTATAAGTAATAATATCGTAAGGATGAACCCTTAATTGCCCCTCAATATAAACCTCTTCTTCATTAGGTTCTTCTGGTAATTCAGGTACGATACGAGCTTCTTCCATCTCATTATTAAACCATTCACCTAAACATATCTTAACAATACCATCTCCATAATAAGGATTAACAACTTTAACTTCCCACATATTTCCATCTATTTTAATAGTTTTAAATCTATGAAAATAATCTAACACTTCATCTGTTTTAGTTAAATATCCAATTAAAGAGTAGTTAATATCATTCCATACAATACCTGCCTTTTGATTCCACTGTATAGTAGTTTCAGTCGGTCCACGTAAATATAACCAGTAATGATTTCCATTAATTTCTGCTTCTGCATCGCATCTTCTTATTTGCGCCCTAAAGTACGCATCTTCTTCTAAATACTCAAGGTAAACCAACCAACGAGTACCTGTCTCTTTCCATTCAAAAACATCACCAGGTTGAATCCCAATTTCTTCTTCACCTTGCCATGTTTTCCCAAGTTGTTCAGCATTTAAGCAGATATCTTTATATGGGATAGATAAAATTTTATCATCATAATCTTCACTTGTCTTATCATCATTGATTAAACAGCGAAATTCTCTTCCATCTGATAAAACCGCGGTCGCAGCTTGATAGGAGTATAAAAGCGCCTTCTTAAGCGTTCTTAACTTGTTTAACTGGAATCGACTCTCCGCCTTTCCGCCTCCCATATATTGTAATCTATTATTTAAAGTCGTTAGTGACATAATTTTTTAAGTTGTTTATCAAGCTTAAACACTCAAAGATAGTTCTTCTAAACAAAGCAAAATCATCTTCTTCTGTTAAAGTTAATAAACCTTCCAATTTACAAAGTAGAGAGAATAAAGTCTCATGCTGGTCGACTAACAATGAGTCCATTCCCGCCAACTCTTCAATAATAGTTTCCAAAGGTTTTTGCCAATCAACATTTTCTTCTCTTGTTGGCAATAATTTATATATCTGATTGGTTAATCTTTTCAAATTAAACGCAATCGCTTTATTATCTATATCTGCATAATATTTAATCACCATCGGTTGTATCCTCCTCTAAATCGCCCCAAGTTAAGGCATTATCTACATAATCTATTGTCTTAACTGTATTAGATAAGCAATTCGCGGCAACCTTAGCAATTTCCGCAGATGTACTAGCACTTTTCGTACTTGTGCTAGAACTTGTAGAAGTTGATACTGGTTCAATAATCTGTCCAAAAGCAGACCTCATAATACCATTAGCATCAGCTTTTCTACGTTTATAAAGACGTTGTAGGTGGAAACCTTCTCTTTCATAATCCTTTTTCAAAGCTAACAGTTTTTGCATATGGTTAGCTTGGGATGTAAATTTAAAATCAGTTCCACTATATTTCATTCTAGTGTTTTCAACACTAGCTAATTGATATCCAAACCATTCTACAATCATATAAGTAGAAAGAATATTAATTTCTTCTTCTGTTAAAAGAGCTGCAAAGAAACCTTCATCATAAATATATGCAATGGCAGTTTCTCCATCACTTTCAACACCAGTATATTCATCTTGATCTGCAAATAGTTCAGTTTCATATACTGTCAAGTCAACTCGTGGGAACTCAAACTTGTGAATAGCAGTAACTAATAATTCTTCTAATATTCTATATGTATCAAGTTCAGTCAATTCCATATACATATCGTCTGTAATTTTAGATAAAAAACTATCATAAACTCTGGAAAAAGGTGTATGTAGAGTAATATTCATAGTACACCTCCAATATATTATTGTTCTTGAATAGAAGTAACTTTATATTTAGGCGCGGCAGTACGTCTTCCGCTCTCTACGATTGGAGCTGCAGCTCTACGAGTTGTCTGTGTAGTAGCTTCTTTAACCTCATCTCCGCCATCAAATTTGGTATTTCTAATTTCAATAGCTTTTGTTACATTAAATCCAAGTTTCTTCTGAATAGCATCTCTCTTAGACATATTATCCAAAGGTAATGAAACTGCATAATCCTTAATCATATCTAATACTCCATCTGGAGCAAAATCAAGACAATCTAAGAACTCGTCCAATGTGCCTTCTTTTAAAATCTTAATAACATCGTCTTTTGAATAGAAATACTCAGGTTCAACTTTTAAACCTAATGCTTCAAGAGCTTCAGGGTCTTTTACGACCAGATATTCGCGGAGCATGCGCTTCCCGCCTGGTAAGAAAGATAGCTTCTCAAGTTCGTCAAAAGAAATTTCTTTTGTTTCTCTTCTTGAAAATTGTCTATTTACACTCAATTCTGGTACTTTATATCCAACCAAATGTGCGCTTCTATTAGTTACTTTAATCATTGTATTTTTATCCATAATTTAACTCCTTTTATCTCCTTATCCAATTAAATGGGGAGAATAAGATTTATTCTCCCCTATTTATTTATCTTAATTACACTCGCCAGAGGTATCCCAAGCATTTGAAGTTGTAAGACTTGTATTTTCATATACACAAATACCAGGATTTACAAGATATGTTGCCACACCTAGTTTCTGATATGTCTGGATCTCTGTTGACCAGTCTCTATTTTCAAATGTCTTAACCTGAGCCTGACCCTCAAATGCAACCTTAACAGGCTTCTCAGCGCCAGTAGGAATAATATAACAAATAGAAGGATCAATAACTTTAGTCATATTAGTCTCATCTTCGAAAGACTGAGGTAAGATGATTACGTTGTGTCCTTTATAAGTTGTGAAATATCCATTATTCCAAATCTGCTCTTTCATTCCATCAGACCATGAAGCGCTATCTGCTGGAATCATTGTTGCAGCAAATTCAAATGTGCAGTAAATAGTAGATTTACCATAAGCATCTGCTGTCTGGATTAATTTATCCATAATAGCTTCATCAAAAGCAGTCTGACTTGTCTTATTAACTTCTTTGATATCAGCAACAGCTGCTTTCAAAGATTTAGCGATTTCACGATAAACTGCTTCATCAAGTCCTTCAAGAACAAGATTATAATAATCATTAAGTGTGAATCTGCCATCAAGCATTTCTTCCCACTCAACACGAGCAGCTCCGCCGTATGCGCTTGTTGGCACTTCTAGTGTGTAACCATCTAGCTTGAAGGTTTCATATCTACCAGCAAGACCAACTTTAGTCACGAACTGTTTTGCACGTTTCTTAGAAGCTTCACTAATATTTACCTTGAAAATAGGTTTCACGCCCTGAGCGTAAGTTTTAACATCAGCGAACTGACCATAATTTTGAAGAACTTTAACAGGTAATACTTCTGTTAAACCAACTTCAAGTAATGTATAAATTAAATTCTGATTCTCACGGAATGCTTGAGGAGTTTTTCCTAACTCATTCAATTCATTCACAAAAGTCTTATTTAAGGCTTCCGCAGAAAACTTCTGATCTCCGAAAGTAAAGGTTGCAGAAGGATTTAAAGAAGCCTTAGCATTAGCTTTAGCCAATTCAATTAAGCTATTTCTATCTAATGCCATTTCTATTTCCTCCTAATTATTTAATTCTCATAAGTTTTACACCTGGCTGACTATCTGCCATAGTATAAACTTTAGCAACCTGGAATATAGGAGCATCGTCTGCCGTAACGTCTGCCTCAGCATCAACTTTCTCCAAATATCCATCCTCACCAACAGAAACCAAATCGCCAACTTCAAGATCAATACCATCTACAGTGGCACTATCTGATTCAGCGCATCCGCCAAAAGCGTTAGTTGTAAATACATCGCCTAAAACAGTAGAGATTAATCTTGGAACGATTTCTCCATCTGAATAGTTACTAGCGATCATAGCAAAATCCTTATGATGCTGTTTTCTCTCATCATAAAGCTTTTCTTCATTATAAATAAGCATCCACTCACCAGCACCAGAAAGATTTACTGCACCATTAGCATAATCGTACTTAGCAAATCTACCATTCTCAATGATGGTACCCATCGCATCAGTGTCAACAGGTAATTGAGCTAAAATCTGTCCTGTTACAATACCTGAAAGATGGTTAGGTTCTACCTGAGCGAAACCTGTTCTACTAATTGTAGCCATTCTTTATATCCTCCTATATTGATAGACTTATAATGTTTCTTGGACCTCGCGGACAGCTTTAACCCAATCTGGAGTGTTATTATCCTGGTCCCCTAAGGTATAAATAGTAACATTAGGTTTACTATTTTCACTTGGAAGTGACTGAGCAGCTAACTGTTTCTTTGTATAAACAATAGACAGCTTAGCTTCAATTTCATCTAATGTATACTTAGATTTATTTTCAACCACATCTTTCTTATCTTCATCAGATAACATGTAGAAACTCTTAATTAGTTCATCTTTCTTTTCATTCTCTACATCATTCTTAAAAGAAACAAGAGTCTGATAATCGGCTTCTAATGCAGTAAACTTACTCTGAAGCTCTTCATACTGCTGTTGAAGTAAAGAATATTTTTCATCTTTCTTCTTATCTTCATCATCGTCATTTTTATCATCATTCTCAGGTTCTTCAGAAGACTTATCTTCATCTTCTTCTTTCTTTTTATCGTCATCATCTGAGTTTGCATAAGAAGATTCTCCTTGAGATTCTCCCTCTGTAGGATTTTCAATTTTATTCATAGCAGTTTCATCGGTTTTGTCCTGTTCTGCTGAAAAATTTTCTTGAACTTGCTCTTCAGTTCCTACTTCTGGAGTTTTATTCTCTTCATTCATTGATTGTCCTCCTTCTAATGCAAATTTTAATTGTTGCATCATACTATATAAACTTCTTGTAAAATCATCATTTAAAGCAAATGATGTACTTACATCTGGAGCTGTGACATTAGCACCTTCAAAGCAAGGTTCAATATCTTCTCCTAAAATACATAATTTTGAAAATATCGCGTCATTGATTATAAAAAATTCAAGACCTGATTTATAATTTTCTGCCCAATGACCATCCAAAGAATTTTCATCAAGCTCCATAGACTGCGGTCTTCCCTCCTCAAGAGGAAGTTTAGCCTCTTCATATTGACCAGTCCATAGATATCCTGTTGTCATTAAATATTCATGTTCAATTTCATTACCGAAATCATCAGTATCTGTGAACTTCTGAAACCAGACCTCCGCGTCTGGTGCAACAAAACCATATGGTTTTGTTAAAGACTCAAATTTAAAACCATCTGAATCTATAGTTAATTTATCACCATGATCTCTAAAATCTTCTTTATCGTCCTTGTAGTAACCCACAATCGGCGCCCCGCGCAAAGTTTTCGCCATTTCTGTAGCTACTTCTTTTGAAATAAAACTTCTATTGCGGTTTTCTCCTACATAAAGAACTTTTATTTCACATTTAGACATAAGTGGATTAATATCAAGAGGTTGAAGATTAATAAATTCTGGCTTATCTATTGTTGCCACACTCATTCTAGGCATTTCATTATCCTCCTCAACTCATACTCTCTCTATTAGCTATTGTTTTTTCACTTTTTTCATCATCAGGCTTTTCATCTCTACCAACTTCACCATCTCCAGAAGAAGTTGAAGAACCACTCTTATTTCTATCAAGCACATCTGTGCTCATAGTTGAACTCATAAGAGGTGGGATAAATACATTAACTAAATCTAATATATTATTTTCAAAAGCCGCACTAGCAAGAATCACACTCTGACTTTGACCAAGAGCAATCTGAGGTAACATCTTAGAATATCCCATTTGAGTCTGAGCCTTGTACTTATCTGCTAGGTCTCGATAATTATAAATTGAAGTCGGCAATAATTGCGCTCTAAAGTACAGTTTCTTAGAATTTTTATTAAAATCTTTCAATAGAACTTGATTTAAAAAGGCTTCAAATTGTACTAAAAGATTTAACATTAATGCCTCGTCATTTGCAATAGATTTTTCAAGAGCCAAATTACCATCGGTATTAAATTGCATTTGAGATACGCCTGCTTCATTATAAACAGTACGCTCTACCTTCTCCAATTCATCTGTTGATGTGGTAGTATTACTATCTGACATATCTTCTACTTCTACATCAGCAAAAGTAGTCAAAACACTAACACCTAAAGCCCCACCTACCATTTGTACAGCATTATTATGCAACTGTTGAGCTTCATCTACATCAAATACCAAATCACCATTTTTATCAACTGGCATTTGCTGGATAATAATTCTGGCTAATTTCTGTTGCATACGTTTGCGGTCAAGGGCTTGCGCGTCATCAAGGTCGATAATTGCAGGAATAACCGAGATAAAAGCAGGAAAGTCTTCGCCATTAAGATTGAATTTAATTGTATTTTCTATATCAAGAAGATACCAACCAGCTGTATCACCTACAAAATCCTTTGGTAATTTTCCTTCTTTATATAAAATATATGCTTTCTTAAATTCATCTGGAAATAAATTAAGAATTTTCATTCTTCGCACTGTATCTGTAAAAGTATCATCAAAGAATTTTAGATCAAATTCAACCGCGGGCCGCCCTCCAGGTCCCTCATAACGAGACCGACAATAATTAGGCGGAAGCTCCTGTACAGAAATCTGGTCGCCATTTCTTACAATATAGCCATAATAACAACCATTACGAACAACTTTTAAAGCAACCTCACCAAACCAACGTTTAATTTGGAAATCATCAAAATACTTTAATGCTTTATTAAAAGTATCTACAACAACCTCTGGTTTAACTTTATCAGAAACCACAAATGGAGTAATCATCCAATCATACTTATATAAATAAGCAATATAGCGGCATAAACGTGAATAAATACCACTAGTCTTGTAAAAGAAATTAGAGATTTCTCTCATTTTGAAAAGATCTCCACTTCGGATTGCTCTTAATACAGCTTGCTTATCTCCTAATCTAGGGTCAATTCTACGATAATCTCCTAAATTTAAAGTAGCCTCCTCTAATGTTTGTTTTCCAACTTTTATTTTTGAAAAATCTACTGGTATAGAATCAGTGTTAGGCGAAAATGAAGGCTGTTCTTCTCGAACCATATTAAAACCTTTTTTCTTGATTTCTGCTTGTCTATTAATCAAAATACTATACCTAACCTTTCTGATTTCAGTTTATCATAAAATTCAGTTTTTGTCAAATTTTGCTTAGAGTTAAGGCGCTAGTAACCTGCCGCCCGCATTATATAGTCATAGTTGACTCTTGGCTCATCCCAATATGGAATTAACACCAATTTAATGTTATGACGTAAACAATATTCTCGCTTACACATATCATTATACTGTTGTTTTCTCAAACCAGAAATTCCACCAAACTTACTCTTAGCTTCATAATGTTGAATACCTTGATATTCAATAAGAAAATCAATATCCCCATTATCATCAAAAACTGCAAAATCAAAACGCAAAGGACGACCATTTGTGCTCAACAGGTCCGAAAAGCTATATTCTTCTTCAAATATCAAACCATTTTCATTCAATATATCTTCTATTTTAATTTCGCCTCTTGAAGCTCTCATTATTTGCCTCCTTTTGTGCCATAATTACTTTAAAAAAGCACTATGTACTTTTTCAAAAATTGTCCATGAGTTATCCAAATAAAATCATCTTAGATAAATCTCTACCATGTTTTCGCTGCCTACCTTCTTCTTGCTTCTTCACATAATACAATCCATATTCAAAAGCTGAAAATTTATCTTTTGGTATACCCCTTGAATTTTGTTTTAAAATAATATTAACGCCTTCATTTTCTTCCTTTAAATTAAGCATTTGTTCTTTTAAAATTGTTGTTAAAGTAAATGGTTTTAAATATTCTGCACGTTTATCTGAATCCATCTGCTGTCCAACTTTAGTAGACATTAATTTATTTTTAGCCTGCATTTCATCAATTAATAACTTAATTTTACCACTACTCATTTGTGTCTGTACATAAGTATGTGCTTCTGTATTAATTGGCGCATTAGCTTTAACTAAATACATAGCATCCGCTTCTATATCAGGCTGTTTATTTACTTTCTTATACTGATCCATAACTTCCGCATAAGTCCCACCAGACACTCCAAAAGGCGGAAATATGTCATTTGTTTCTGGATCTATTTGTGCTTTTGTCATAAAATCAACAAAACCAGCACCAACACCGTTAGCATCAATCACCACTTGACGTGCTTTATACTTATAATAAAGTTTTTTAATATTTATAGCTTGTTCTTCAAAATCTTCTGCTTCATAGCTATATAAATTAACTAAACTTTGAATCGGTGTTCCTTGCGGTTGCGGTGTAACTTTAATAACACTTGCTTCAGTAGTACATTTGAAACGACCTACGTCAACTCCAATAACATAATATGCGGATTTAGCACTTCTTCCACTATATTCATATTCTGGTTGTAATAAAACTCTATGTTTATCAAACACTTCAGAAGAGAAAAATGCATTTTCCGCATCCCCAGACCAAATACTACGATACTCTCTATCAAAAGAAGCATCATTATATGTACCTTGTAATTTTAATTTATCAACGAAATCTTCATTTAATAATCCTTCAATAACAGGAGTTTCATAAGTTCCACCCATAATCATTACTTCATCTGGGTCTAAAACTGATTGAATTAAAAGCTCAACAAGCTTTTTATATGCGAAGGAATTTTTCCATCCTGCTGTAGTAACATATACTTGAGATTTATTTACTGTTTCATCGGGAACACGCTCTCCATCTGCCAATAATCTATCAACGTTTGTTGTAGGAATAATAACTTCATTAAGAATATCTCCATCAATAAGTACACATTCCTCCATCAACCCGCCTGTACGACGTTGACCACGAGAAGACTGTTTTGCAGCTAAAACATTAATTCTAGAACCATTCTTAAATACATATTCTACATCATCTTTTGTCTTTCTTGTTTTGCCACGTTCTAAGTTAAGTTCATTATTAAGTGCGGGAATGAGCCTACAAAGTTCCTCAATCTTCGCTATTGTAATTGATGCAGCCTGCTCTTTTCCGCCAGTAGTAATAAATAATTCACTATGTGGATATAGAATACAACGTATCATTAATACTAACATTGATAAGAATGATTTTGAATACGCACGAGGGAATGTCGCATATACATAGCGATGCCGCATAGCAATGCGTAAAAATATTCTTTGATAAAAGTAAAAATGAAACGTACAATTTGGATCATTTTGAATTAAGAAATCTATAAAAATATCTGGATATTCTCTAAAAAAAGCTATTAAATGTCTTAAATTAGGAAGTTGCTCTTGTAATCTTTCTTCTGATAATCCTAATTTTTTATCATGTTCATCAGAAAGATTTAACAAGTCTTGCAAACTCATATTATTTGTTTCATTGCTCATTATATTCCTCCTGATCTGCTTCTAAATCTTCATTCAACTGATCAAAATACTGCTCATAATCTTCATTAGTAATAGGAGCGTCTTTGCCACCATTAGCTAAACGTTCGGCTTTCTTTTGGTCAAGAATTGTTCTTTGCTTCAAATATTCTTCAATTTGGCTTGATAATGTAGTATCACTATAAATCAAACTCTTATTATATTCTTTTAAATCATCAATAATTTTATCTACTCTATCATAAGGTTCTGTAATTTCATAACGCGGAATTGCACCGCCTTCTTTCTCGCAATAATTAACCAACTCACCAACAGAAGTTAAGAAGTTATTATCTTTATCTTTATTTTGAGCAGCTGTGAATTTCGCGGACTTGCGCAAAGAATCATAAACTCTTGATAATTTCTGGAAACCATCCATGTCTCCGCAATCAATAGCCTGATTCATTTTAAGATAAGTCTTACAAATAAGAATTAATGTACCAGACGTATCAGACTCTTGGATATCAAAAGATTCAGTCATTTCTTTATATTTTCGCTCTAATTCAACCCATTCATTAGGCTTATATAATCTACCCCACTTCATCGCAAGATAAATTTTATCTTCTTCTGTTAATCCTGCTGCGGGATCTGGTAAATCTTCTGCTTTCATAAAGTTATTTTCATCATAAAATGTAGACGCGGCGACCTGGTCTGGAGCGCCGAATATCGGGGCTTCCGCGTGTTGAGTTTCAGTACTAACAAGCGTTTTATATTGTGCTTCAGAAATCTTGCCCTCTTCTAAATCTTCTTTTAATTTAGCTTCAATTTCTGGGTCTATTGGCGCAGGAGCTACAGGTATAGTTCTTAAATTCTTTTGACTCATTTTCCGCGCTTCTTCTGAGTCCGCATAACCAAAATCTTTAAACTGTTTTAATCGCATTTTAGATAAATATTTACCAAAAATAGCAGTTCCATTAGCAGTATTAGGATTTTTAGCAAAATCTTTATCTCTTAGTGCATTCCATTCAACTGGTACGAAGGGAACATCCATCTTCTCTAACAGCCAGACATATGTTGTTTCATCAAATGGATCAACGTGCATAGTTAAACATTTTTTACACATTTCTGTTTTTCTACCATCTTTATAAGTATAAAATTGATTTTCATTCAAATCTCTATTACACTTACTACAATGACAATATTTAATTTCTGCCAATTAAATTACCTCCTTTTAATTCTTTTCTTTTGTTTTATGATTTCTGCAATCTTTACAAATACTATAAAAACCGTCCTTGCTTGTTTTATTCTTTGAAAAAAATCTATTGTGAGCTAATTTAACTTGACCACACTTAGAACAACGCTTCCATTTTCCATGCTCTTGAGTGGTATAGTACCAGACTAAATAATCCTCTTGAGCCTGCTCCGCCAACAATTTAGGAATTTTATTCCGCCATAAAGAAGATAAATATTCTACTGAATATTTAATACCATGCTTTTCGTATAATAATTCTTGAATTTCAGTATTTTGTTTACCGTCAATTTTATAAATAAGTAAATCATAATAATAAGGGTAATCATCTTTTAAAGTTCGTTCAATTAATTCATCCAAATCTTCCATAAGATAGTAAGAATCAGTCCAAAACTTACCCCAAGCATCTTCTTTTAATTTAGAATAATTACATAATAATGCAGAAATATGTTTAGGATCGAAGAAGGTCACTAATCCATCACTATGCGGTACGCCATTTTCATCTATTGTAATATGTTCACTTAATGAAACACTTGTAAAACTCTTCACTCCATGACTAAAATACATAGGAGGATGATAAGCATTTTTCATTACATACTGGTCTTGACGCATTTCTATCAACTGTTTCTTTAATAAATACTTACGTTTACCAGTTGCTGCCTTACATTCTGCTTCAACAACAGTAATAGCATCACGTAAATCTTTTAATCCAGGAATTGTAGCTACATCTTCTGGAGTAATAGAAATTTTAGGGGTAAATATAATATTTTTATCATTAGCTATCATATTATATATCCCATCCTCTCCATTTTCAAGCTTACCTGAAAGCCCCTCAAAGCTCGTTTCCCGCTTATTAACAGTAACCATTCTATTATCAGTAAGAATTTTTTTCTGTTTTCGCTCTTCTTTATCCATCGCAAAAACAATGTAATTGCTTAAAATTTCTAAATATTTATTAGTTAATCGTTCAGGAGGAGTCTGCTCTATAATTTTTTTAACTAATTCATTTCGCTCTTCTGGAGTTTCTAACGTATAATCTAACTTAATTTCTTCTTGTATTAATTGTTCTTCTATTGCTTCATTATTTTGTTCTGTATTATCTTCAATATCTTCTCTGTTGAAGAGCAAATCTGTTTCTAATTCAGCCATTTCTTGCCCTCCTTTCAAAAGTTCGTTTAAAGGAACTTTTATTTATTCCTACTATTAGTATAACACAAAATTTTTTCGTTGTCAAGTAAAGTCTATTTTATTGACAAGAGCAAAAATAAATGATATAATATAATAAAAATAAAAGTAAAGAGGTTAAATAATGATAGATGTTATAATTCCTGCTTATAGTCCTTCTTCAACTATAAGAATAGGATTAATGAGTTTAGCAACTCAATTTCATAAAGAACTCATTAATATAGTATTAGTTAATGATTGTTCACCTAATACTTTATGTAATTACGCGGATTTAATTACTGAATTTAAAAATATAATAAAGATTGATTGTATAAAGACACCTTATAATATGGGACAAGGTGGCGCCCGCCAGTATGGAATAGATCATACATTTAATGATTATTTTACTTTCATGGATGATGATGACCAATTTGGTAGTAATTTTGCTATATTTAATTTAATCGCGGCAGTTCAAGCTAGTGAGCAACGACATCCGCGTCAAAAATGCGCTTTTTCTGTTGTCCCCATTTGTAATTTACATAATAATAAAATCACTACAATTCAAGTGGACTCCAATGCTTTTGTTAATGGAAGGTTATATTGTAGACAATTTATTAAAGAATATAATATTCATTTTCATCCAGATCACTCTTGGGTAGAAGAGGATTATTTCTTTAGCCGCTCCTTGTATTTTGCTTTAAATTGTAATACAAATAAATGGTTTGAAGCAAGAGTGGGAGATGATCCATATGCCTACTTTTGGATGGATAATCCTAATTCTCAAACGCAGAAAGATACATATCGAAAATATTTAGATATGACGCATTTTGCAGAAACATCTGTTGATTTAATTAAATGGATGGAAGAAACAAAAGGAAGTAAAAAGAAAAACATAAAGCAGGAATTATGTTTTATGATTTCTCATACTTATTGTCATTATTTTACTTGGATAGAAAAAGATAGTGAATTTACTAAAAAATTTACCTCCGTGGATTGGGAGAGAATGCGAACAGGTATTAATAAATTAAGAGCAAAATGTCAAGAATATAATTTAACAAGAGAAGAAATTAAACCATTCTTATTAAAGGCTAGACAAGAGCAAGAATTTCACAAAATAATTGATATGGATATTATTGATTTTATAAAGGAGTTGGAATTATGAGAGACTCAAATAGAGCTTTTATCGTAAGCGGAAACCTAGGTTGTACGCTCCGTGAATCGGGGTCTCCGCGTACCTATATGAAAACAATTTGGAAATATGAAATTAAAAAGTTAGGTTTTACTTGCCTGGAATTGCCTAAAGGCGCAGTTGCAAGGTCTTGCGATATTGATATGGAAGGTAATGCTTGTGTTTGGTTTGAAGTAGACTCAACGCAACCTACAGAATCACATTTCATTTTAGCTGAAGGTACTGGCATGAGCATTGATCCATCATTAACATTATCTTATATTGGTATGATTAATGATGATGGTTATATGTGGCATATTTATGAAGTTGTAGGAGATTTTAATGCGCATTGATGTTAAAGAGTATGTAAAAGAGCAAAAAGATTATTTAAAAACTACTTGTCCTAAGAAATTACTTATTATTCAAGTAGGGAATAATGCAGCAAGTAATAAATATGTTCAAGGAAAAATTAAAGATTGCGAAGAAGTAGGATATAGAGCTACTTTAGTTAAATATCCAGAGCAAATCTCTGCTTTAATGACACAATTAGCTGACATTATAGTAACTTGTACCGGGCATCCGCGCCTTATTACAAAATTTAAATGATAAATGAGAACCAGTCCAATGGCGCCGATGAGCATGGTTTCCGCACTTTCAATGACTATAGAAGAAATGAAAAAATTTTACCGCACTCACATTACAGGATGGCTAAAGGAGCAGATAGTCTCGGTGACAGATAATGCAAAAGCTAATATTATGGCAAGACCAACTAATTCATATGATACAAATGGGATAATTTTATGTAATTGAAATACCGAGTTTTGGATTTCAAACTACTCTTCGTCAGAGTTTTGTCCAGCCCAACCTCATTTCAAAAATCAAAAAAATTTTTATCCCGAAACCCACCCCGCCATTTTTTATTTTCTGTTATATCAGTCTACAGAAAAAGGATGTTCCGTACCTGAGCAAAATTCTACGAAAAAAATTTCTCGCGCAATGCCGTCCTAAGAAGCTACAAAGCTTAAGCAAACGCACAGAAGACAGAGCATCATCAGAACAAAAGCAACACAACAACAGAACATCAAACCAAAGACAATAGCAAATCAAATGAAATATAAATAATAAAATTTATTACAGACAAATAAATATTATTTCATTTGATTTGCTATTGTTTATTTAGGGATGAGTAGCTACAGACTGACGCTCGGCTCGCGGTTGACCGGCGCGAGCCGAGATGAAGGAACCTGGGCATAATGCACAATTCCGCGCCAGAAAATTTGTTGAATTTGCTACTTGACAGCTTCCTGTAATTGTGATATATTATAATTAACAAAAGGAAAGAAATACAAGGAGGAAAACAACATGATGACAAAGACATTCGACTACAAGGGGCAGATGATAAACTACTACAACAAGGTTAGGAAGAACAGTAAAGTAAAGATGTGTTGGTGTGGTTGGTTCAGCGACACAATGGCTTGGACAGTGTAATGGACATACAACTAAAGCACAACACAACAAGAGAACAAAGACACAATAAAACACTTGACAACAATACAATAACATGATATAATATAATAAAGATAAAGAAAGGAAGAGAATAGAATGAAAGAATATCAAGTCACATTGTTCTGTACAACAGGACAGTACAAACCAGTTAGTTGTATTGTAAAGATAGATGAGTGCGGGTTCCCGTCTAAAGACGCATTAAAGCAAGCCATCCGCAACAAAGGACTGACAAAAATTTGTCAGCAAAGGTATTGGACAAGTGCAGACTTAAAACGATACAATTACACAAGGCTTGCAATGAGAGAGTATGACAAAG
>Ga0192237_1001_pt2 | contig 83563 bp, 93 predicted proteins | sample Koala_Koa27_E3_FD_131278 | JGI IMG/M metagenome (GOLD analysis project Ga0192237, IMG submission 131278) | Enriched cells from koala feces incubated with labeled cellulose particles, San Francisco Zoo, California, United States - Koala_Koa2-7_E3 ...
TTTTTTTTTTTTTTTTTTTTTTTTTTTTTTTTTTTTTTTTTTTTTTTTTTTTTTAAAAAAAAAAAAAAAAAAATGTTTAATATGCACAAATCTATCAGAAAAATGAAATTTATGAATTTATGAATAAAATAAAGCAATATTCAATTCGCACAAAAAGATAATTTATCCTATGCAAATTTATGTACAAATATGATATGAATGATATATCAAAAAAAGCGACCAAGATTTTTCCCTGATCACTTCTTCGTTTGGATTAATAGAACCGGAATGGCTTGATTTCCGACAAAAACAGGTGATAGACGGAGTATGTGTTCTCCTCTACATTGGCGTTATACTTCTCGAGGTTTGAACTGCGCAGCTGATAGACTTCCTCTGTCAGGTCATGCGGTGCGGGAATGCGGAAAGAGAGTCTGTTTGAGCCGTCTGCGGCAGATTCCAACCGAGTCACATGGTATGTCTGACAGAACATATCTATGACTTCTTCTTGTAGCGAGATAATCTTAGAATAGTCGATCGACAAAGAAGACCTCTCTCTCGTACCAATATCGTACTGTTTATCCGCCAGTATTGTCAAAACAATCTGATCTTCATCCCCATCGTATTCGCCCTGTATCTCGAAGTCTGTAAGATCTGGGTTACGGTGGTACAAGTACGAAATTGTTGACAGCAGAAAGAATAACAGACGTTCTGCGTTTACGTCAATACAAAGATACGATTCACATAGCAGCATGATTCTTGGTTTACTGCCAAGGACAGTTCTGCAATTATAGCGGAATTCCTCCAAGAATCGTTCCAGTAGGATCATTTCACTCTCCAGACCAGTTCCTTGATAATACCGCTCTAGCTCCGACAGAAGCGTAGGAGTCTACATCATGTTTCAACAGTTTCCCTCAATGAGATTTAATTCGTCCAGCATCTCGTAATATATCGTCGATGGGTAGCGATCGCCAAAATCAAATATCAAATCGCATAGCGAATCTGTCGAATTGGAAATATTGCTAATCTGGTTGCGCAGCAGTGCAATTTTGCTCTCTTGTGACTCTCTGTAGCTTTGGTGTTGCCAAATTGCTTTCTGGTACGGTTCTTTTGCAATCCGAAGCACGTAGATACGTTCTTCATCGGGATCTTCTTGTTCTGTAGATACGTGACCACTATCTAATGCAAGCGAATGAACGTCCAATTGTGCGGAATACGACAAGCCTTTCCAGTTAACAAGGCGATGTAATGTGCCTTGTACTGGTTTGTTTTCTTTTTTCATCTCTAACCATTGTTCCGGATTTAACTGTGCCGAAAGCATTGGGCATTCTTGGTTCTCCCATAAGAGCGACCAATCAGATGTAAAAAACAAAACATAATCCGAAACGCTTTCGTACCATTTCTCAAATTGTTTTATTATCTCTTGTTTTATCAAAGCTGGTTCACCTTTCGTTTGAATTATGTTTCCTAATCATATGCAATTGTCATTATTATTCCTTGTTGCATATTATTACACCTTTATTTTATGCAAAACAGAAATAAAAAAAGCTTAGTATATTATACCACAAAAAAATACCTTGAAAATAAAATCATCGACTTTTTTCGTCGTTTCTTTTACTTTGTCGAATTTGAACAATTTATGATGTTTATTTTCATACAATACTTAAAAAATACAAAAGTTTCCGCTTGTTTACCTGTTTTTTTTTCAGAAAGTGCTTGAAATTATTCTGAGGTTGGTGTATAATAAAAATGAAAAGGTAACATTGCATTCATTTGAATTCGATTTCGAATACAAAATGCTATAAAAGTGTTGCCCAAAAAATTAGGAGGTAATTCCAATGTCAGTTAAAGTTGCTATTAATGGTTTCGGTCGGATTGGCCGTCTCGCATTTCGTCAGATGTTCGGCGCAGAAGGTTATGAGGTTGTTGCAATCAACGACCTAACCAAGCCGTCCATGCTGGCTCACCTGCTCAAGTATGATACCGCTCAAGGTGGTTACTGCGGCAAGATCGGTGAGAACACACACACTGTTACCGCAGATGACGAAGCAGGTACCATTACTGTAGATGGTAAGACTCTGAAGATTTATGCAAAGGCAAACGCTGCTGAATTGCCGTGGGGTGAAATCGGCGTAGACGTTGTTCTGGAATGCACAGGTTTCTATGTATCGAAGGCAAAGTCTCAGGCACACATCGATGCAGGTGCAAAGAAAGTTGTTATTTCGGCACCGGCTGGCAATGATCTGCCGACGATTGTTTACAATGTAAACCACAGTACTCTAACCACCGATGATACCATCATTTCTGCTGCATCCTGCACCACAAACTGCTTGGCTCCGATGGCAAAAGCTCTGAATGACTATGCTCCGATCCAGAGCGGTATCATGAGCACAATCCATGCTTATACCGGCGATCAGATGATTCTGGATGGACCGCACAGAAAGGGTGACCTGAGAAGAGCTAGAGCAGGTGCTGCTAACATCGTTCCAAACTCTACCGGTGCTGCAAAGGCAATCGGTCTGGTTATTCCGGAGTTGAACGGCAAGCTAATCGGCTCTGCACAGCGTGTACCGGTTCCAACTGGTTCTACTACTATTCTGACCGCAGTTGTAAAAGGCATCAATGTAACAGTTGATGGCATCAACGCTGCAATGAAGGCTGTTGCAACCGAATCCTTTGGCTATAATGAAGAACCGATCGTATCTTCTGACGTAATCGGCATGAAGTACGGTTCGTTGTTCGATGCAACTCAAACTATGGTTTCCAAGATTGCTGATGATCTGTATGAGGTACAGGTTGTTTCTTGGTATGATAATGAGAACAGCTACACCAGCCAGATGGTTCGTACCATTAAGTATTTTGCTGAATTAGGCTAAGTGAAAGCTTAACCTATTAAACCCTAAAAATATAAAAGCCATTGCGTGAAACGTCATGCAATGGCTTTTGTTTATTTTATCGGTTATTGGTGATATGCAAGGAAATATCACGAACATTGACACATAACTCAGAAAAAGCAATTAAAACCAACAGAGAAAGATAAGATAGTACAATCCAGACAGCTGCGGCTGCAATTCCAATAAAAAATCCGATTACGCCCCCTTCTCCACCACCAATTTCCGTTGCAACTGCCGTTCCAACGATAACCAATGCAATCGCCTCTAAGATAGTTAAAATCAGAATAATCTTGCACAGTATCATCAGCTTTGCACCAGCATTTGCGAATAATCCACTCCGATGTTTTACAGCATATGATGCGCCGATATGTGATGATGTACCACTGTTAACGAAAGCATGAGAAGAGGAAGGAATCGGTGCTCTACCATCTTGAAAAATATGATCACAACCAACACAGGTTGATGCCTCTTTTGGATTTCTTGTTCCACACATTGGGCAAAATTTTCCAGCAGCATCTATTGTAGGCGTAAAAATCGCAGGCGGATTTGTGTTCATATTTCGTAGAAAACGGTATCCGCAATTGCATTCTGTCACGCTTGAATCAACAATTTTCCCACAGCTTGGGCAGGTTTTCATTTTTACACCCCCTATTTCATATTTTCCCTCTTAATAAATCACATCAAACCCTATATTTATTATAACAAAAAAAAAAAGATATATTTTGTGAACATTTGCGTGTTAAATATGAATATCCCGGCATAAACAGATTGGAATATGGAAAGGTAGGCACAATGAATCGATTTGATGTCCAATTTCTTTGGTATGAACGATAGGTAAATCTGGATTGTCAATTATCTGTTGTACAAGCATATACAACTGTAGCATTTGACCATTTTGTGCAATCTCTGTAAAATTGCCCAACAATACACCGCTGCACTGAGAAAACGCTCCGATGTGTTTGTATTGCCACAGCATAGTTTCGATTCGTGATAGATTACCAGAATTGCTCTCTAATAATAAGACTTTTTCATTAAAATTTGGCTGCCACGGTGTTCCTATAAGTTTCAATGTGCAGCGAATATTTCCGCCGACAATTTCTCCAGTAAGTACATCCCCTTGTAAAAACGTATACTTTCTAGGAACATTTGTCTCCGGATGATTTTCAAATACTGCGGCAAAATAGTCTTGTGCAATTGTAGACTGCGGTAAAAAACGTGGCTGAAAATAATAGACAGGTAATCTTGAAATTTGTCGCAAAGGATTCAGTAAAACTGAGTTATCACTATAGCCAAAGTAAGGTTTTTGAAATTTACGCAACACTGAAAAATCAACAAGTGAAAGAATTCCATTTACTGCATCACCACCAGAGACATCGAAAACCGCATCCATTTTTTCATCTAAAAAAGCTTCGTACAGCATCTGCGCCCGCATCTGAGGAGACTGCGTTTCACCAAGTGAAGTACAATAAAGTGTCGGATAAATCCATGAGGAAATCATAAATCTTTCTTGCAAAAAATCCTGTAAAATGATGATTTCATCACTATCTTGAGATGTACCGTCCGAGCAGCCAATAATGGCGGCTTGAGAGATTTGTTTTGTCATGTGATCAACTCCGTTAAGTTTGTTGGTTAGCATAGTGAATAACACAACTATACTATTATAATATATAAAAATAAAACATAAAGTTAATTGCAAGATTAATATGACTGCGATTACATTCCTATTCATTAGTATACTAGAAAAAAACGTTTTTGTCAATCCGAAATCAGAATTCAACCTTTTGAAAATAAGTAAATTAAATCAAAATTCCTTATTTTTTTTTAAAAATAATGTCCTAATCACTTAGGAAAGAACAGAAAGAAAAGTCGCTAGAAAAAATTTTTTTGTAAAATTTCACGAAAGCTATTGACATACTAATTGAGATGTGTTATTATTAGTGTAGCTTAAAACATAACTGCACAAGTATGTGATAGGATTGTGATAAAGGCATTCCTTTTATGCTGCAGCTGCGGTTTGTGATACTATTTTTGCAGTGCGTGATTTTCGCACTGCCCCAAATCTAAATACGCCGGCTTTTCCGGCAAAGGGGAGATTCTTAAAATGGCAGAAACATTCGAAAAGGCTTGGGCTGGCTTCGCTGGTACCGCTTGGAAAAAAGAAATTGATGTACGGGACTTCATCCAGAAAAATTACATGCCGTATGAAGGTGACGAAAGCTTTTTGGCAGGTCCGACAGAAGCGACCAAGACACTTTGGCAAGAGATTCTGGATTTATTCCAACAAGAGCGAGATAACGGTGGCGTTATTGATATGGATACTAAGATTGTATCTAAAGTAGATTCACACGATGCTGGTTATATTCATCAGGAATTGGAACAAATCGTTGGTCTTCAGACTGACAAACCATTAAAACGTGCGTTGCAGCCTTTCGGTGGAATCCGTATGGCAGAAACTGCCTGCGAATCCTATGGCTATAAAGTTGATTCGGAAATCAGCTACATTTTCCGAGAATACAGAAAGACACACAACGAAGGCGTTTTTGATGTCTATACACCGGAAATGCGTGCAGCTCGTCATAACGCTATTATCACTGGTCTACCCGATGCGTATGGTAGAGGTCGTATTATCGGCGACTATCGTCGAGTTGCACTGTATGGTATTGATCGTTTAATTGAAGACAAGAATCACCAAAAGGCAATTACTGGCGGTACAATGACAGAAGAAAAAATCCGTCTTCGTGAAGAATTGGCAGAACAAATCAAGGCACTGAAGGCACTGAAAAGTATGGCTGCAAAGTATGGCTTTGATATCTCCGCTCCGGCTATTAATGCAAAAGAAGCTATCCAATGGACATATTTTGCTTATCTCGCTGCAGTAAAAGATCAAAATGGTGCGGCAATGAGTCTTGGTAGAACTTCCACATTCTTGGATATTTATATTCAACGTGATTTGGATAATGGAATCTTAACAGAAGAACAAGCTCAGGAATATATTGATCACTTCATTATGAAATTGCGTATGGTGAAGTTTGCTAGAACTCCGGAATATAATTCTCTATTCTCTGGCGATCCACAGTGGGTGACAGAATCTATCGGTGGTATGGGCATCGATGGAAGAACCCTGGTAACTAAGAATAGTTATCGCTATCTGCATACCCTCGAAAACTTGGGTACCGCCCCAGAACCGAACCTAACTGTTTTGTGGTCAAAGCGACTGCCAGAATCATTCAAACGGTACTGTGCAAAATTGTCCATCAATACCTCGTCCTTCCAATATGAAAACGATGATTTGATGCGTGTTACGCACGGTGATGACTATGCAATTGCTTGCTGTGTATCTTCTATGCGTGTTGGTAAGGAAATGCAATTCTTTGGCGCACGTGCAAACTTGGCAAAATGTTTACTGTATGCGATCAACGGTGGTGTTGATGAACGCTTAGATGCAAAGACCGGTAAACACAATCAGGTAGGTCCAAAGTATCGTCCAGTGGAAGGCGATTATCTGAATTATGATGATGTAATTGAAAAATATACAGATATGATGGAATGGCTGGCAAAGTTGTATGTAGATACTTTGAACTGCATTCACTATATGCATGACAAATATTGCTACGAAGCATTGCAGATGGCACTTCATGATAAAGATGTTAAGCGTTATTTCGCAACCGGTATTGCAGGTATGTCTGTTGTTGTTGACTCCTTGTCTGCAATTAAGTATGCAAAAGTAAAGTGCATTCGTGACGAATTTGGTGTTGTTACCGACTTTGAAATTAAAGGTGACTTCCCGAAATATGGAAATAACGACGAACGTGTAGACAGCATTGCAGTAGAAATTCTGAATAAATTCATGGATATGATTCGCAGCAATTACTGCTACAGAGGCGGTGTACCAACTACTTCAATTTTGACTATTACTTCTAACGTTGTATACGGTAAGAAAACCGGTAATACTCCGGACGGCAGAAAGAAAGGACAGCCACTGGCTCCAGGTGCAAATCCAATGTATGGGCGTGATACGCATGGTGCGGCTGCATCAATGGCTTCTGTTGCAAAATTGCCATGGAAGAATGCACAGGATGGTATTTCTAATACCTTTACAATTATTCCAGATGCACTAGGCAAGGATGATAAGGTATTTGCTGGCGATATTGATGTTGCATCTATTCGTGAAGCGTTAGAAGAAGAATAATTTTATTACCAAACAGTAGAAAGGAGGCGCATTGTCATAGCAGAACATATGTTAAAAGAAGCGGATAAGTCTGACGAATTGGTCGACATGATTGAAACACTCATGGAAAATGGCAGCGGTCACTTGACTATTTCAAAAGAGGATTTGATGGATGAAGGATTGCGTGTCAAGACTTATCGTAGTATGGATTGTTCTAAAGGTAATATGGCATGCAGCCAGCCTACGGAACTGATGGATGAAATATGACGATATAACGTCATATTTACTTAGATTCATAAGGAGGAATTATTATGGCTAACGAAAAACAAATCGATAATTTGGTAGGGTTGCTCGATGGTTACGCTGAAAAAGGTGGTCATCACCTGAATGTCAACGTTTTAAATCGGGAGACATTGCTCGATGCACAGCAACATCCGGAAAAATATCCGCAACTGACAATTCGTGTCAGTGGATACGCAGTTAACTTCATCAAGCTCACCAAAGAGCAACAGGATGATGTTATCTCCAGAACGTTCCACGCTGCTCTCTAAGGAGAAATGTGTGGATTCCAAAAAAAGAATTTTGGAATAAAAAAACACAAGTTTTTATGTGGTGGGTGTGCAGAATTTTGTGCGCTCACTTTTTTTTGAAAGGAGGTAAAGCAATGGAAGGACATATTCATTCTACAGAAAGCTTTGGCACGGTAGACGGGCCAGGAATTCGTTTTGTGGTTTTTTTTCAAGGTTGTCCCATGCGCTGTCTATATTGTCATAATCCAGACACATGGTCAATTGGTGGCAGTGATGAAAATTTAAGAAGCGTTGATTCAATTTTGAATGAATATGACGGTGTTAAGGAATTTTTACGGGGTGGCGGTCTAACAGCAACTGGTGGCGAGCCACTTGTACAGATGGAATTTTTGACTGAGTTATTCGAGAAGGCGAAAACAAAGGGGATTCACACTTGCTTAGATACCTCAGGAATTCTCTACAGATCAGAAAAACGTGCGACATTTGATCGACTTATGGCTTCAACGGACTTAGTCATGCTAGATATTAAACATATCGATCCGGAAGAACATCAAAAGCTGACAAAGCAGCCAAATACGCATATCTTAGAATTTGCAGAATATCTGAATGAAAAACAGATTCCCATTTGGATTCGTCATGTTATTGTGCCAGGATATACGCTGAATGATGCGTATTTGCGTCGCTTGGGTTATTTTATTGGCGGACTCGACAACCTCAAGGCGTTGGATGTACTTCCCTATCATACTATGGGTGAAGTTAAGTACCAAAATCTTGGTATTAAATATCCACTAAAAGATGTACCAGCGGCAACCAAAGAACAAGCGGTTCATGCCAAAAATATGATTTTTGAAGGATTAAAAAATCGCTTACGGGATGAAAATCACCATGCACACACAGCAAATTGAAAATTCTTGTGCTATCTTTGTAAAAATTATAGAAACCGCCTTGCAAAAGGCAGTTAATAATATAAGGACATTAAATTTGTTTTGATTTGCATTTATAATGCAGATAAAAATAGGAGGTGATGGCATGAATGCTGACCCATATCCCCGATCGTGGAAAATGCAGATAATCGCAAGAAAAATCATAAGTAGGGTAGCAGATGCCATGTGGATTATTCTGCCCTAAGAAAGGTGGATTCTGATTTGATCTCTTATTACAAAACAGTTGCCAATCGTTTGATTGAAGTAAATGATTTGACACCGGGCTGCTGGGTTTCAGTGGTTGATCCTACAGCAAAGGAACAACAAATGCTGATTGAAAAGTATGGTCTGGACAGTGGATTCTTGAAATCTTCTTTGGACGAAGAAGAATCTTCTCGTGTAGAACAGGAAGACGAGCAAACATTGATTATTGTCGATACAGCCGTATCAGAAGTGCAAAAAGATGATACATTGGTTTTTTACACTATGCCACTTGGCATCATTTTAACAGATCATTATGTTTTTACCATATCACTAAAAGAAAACAAAGTGATTGAAGATGCTGTGAGTGGACGTGTCCGCAATATTCAAACCCAATTTCGCACCCAGTTTATTCTACGGCTGATGATGCATATCACATCCTGTTACCTCGTTTACTTGAAGCAAATTGACAAAAGTTCTACATCATTGCAACGAAAATTGCAGGATGCGATGCAGAATATTGAATTAAGCCAGATGTTGGAACTGGAAAAGTCCTTGATTTATTTCTCTACTTCTTTAAAATCTAACGATGTAACGATGAATAAAATCTTGCGAGGTCGTGTGCTGAAGCTTTACGAAGAGGATCAAGACTTGTTGGAAGACGTACTCATCGAATTAAAGCAGGCACAGGAAATGGCAGATATTTATTCTAAAATTCTGGCAAGTATTGTCGAAGCGTTTGCTGCAGCCATTTCAAACAATTTAAACCTTGTTATGTGGCGACTAACGCTTGTAACAATTGTTCTAGCAATTCCAACACTTATCTATAGTTTCTATGGTATGAACACTTTAGATTTGCCCGGTGCTGAATTTACGTGGATTCCAACAATAATTTCAATTGTGCTAACAGTAGCAGTTACATTCGTTCTTATAAAATTTATGAAGAAGTAGTACTGTCTTTCAATTCATGCACGTTAACTTTTAGCTGCACACTCTTTACAGACTGATTATCAGCATCCAGTACAGTAAAGTGTAAACTTTGGTATTTTGCCGTCTCTCCAATAATCGGAATATGCCCGAGTAATTCCGTTACCCAGCCGCCTATGGTCGTAGAATCTGTTTCTGGAGTCCGTGTGGGTAAATCTACTTCGTCTAATTCTGCAAATACATCGTTAATACTAAACGAACCAATTACAGTGTAGGTATTCGGTGCTGTTTTTTGAAACTCATGAACAATTTCGTCGCTCTCATCGTAAATGTCTCCCACCAATTCCTCCAAAATGTCTTTTAATGTTACCATACCCTCTGTTCCGCCATATTGATCTACAACAATCGCAAGATGCGTTTTAGTGTGTTGCATTTCTCGCAGCACATCACTGATTCGCTGGTTTTTAGGTACAAAGATGACGTTCTGTGTAATTTCTTCCAGTGTCTTAAATTTCCCACACATAAGGCGAAAAAAGTCTTTATTCGTAATCATACCAACGATGCTGTCTAAACTTTTTTCGTAAACGGGAAATCGAGAAAAATGGCTATTCAAAAATAATTGCTTTGTTTCTTCTATGGTGGCATTCACAAATAATGCAATAATTTGCACACGAGGAATGAGAATTTGACTTACTGGCGTTTCATCAAATTGCAGTGCAGAAATAACAAGGTCGCTCTCTTGTTCTTCTAAAATCCCCTCCCCTTCAATTTCATCAATAATATATTTCAGCTCGTCTTCCGTGACACTGGGTACTTCTTCATTTGATTTTAACGAACGAGAAAGCAAATTAAAGAACCAGATAAATGGTTTCATAATCACCATCAATTTAGAAAGCATTCCAGAAACTGCCATAGCAATTTGATCAGCGTGCGATTTTGCATAGGATTTCGGCAGTACTTCGCCAAATGTCAATACCAAAAGTGTCATAACAATAGTAGAAAGTGCTGCACCAGCAGATCCAAAATATAATGTAAAAAATACAGTTGCAAGCAATGATGCACCAATATTAACAATATTATTATCTACAAGGATTGCTGTCAATGTTTTTTCATAGTTGTTTGCAATACGCAAAGCAGACATAGCTTTTTGATTACCGGAATCCGCCATATGCTTGAGCCGGATTTTATTGACACAAGAAAAAGCCGTTTCTGTACTGGAAAACAGTGCAGAAAGTACAACTAATAATAAAATAGCGATGGCGTAAATCAATGTGATTCCTCCTAAAAATTTTATACGAAAATCATACCACAAAACCATAAAAAATCAAGAGGTTACAGCATATTTTTACAAAAATAAAGAAAGGTATGAAAATCAATGGAAAAGATAATTACATGGATCATTGGAAAACTTCCGAAATCTCTTCAAAAATTGTGGAACGCCCACGAATCTATTTGGATGTACATTATCGTTGGTGGTTTGACTACAGTCATATCTCTTCTGTTTCAGATGGTTCCCACCGCAATCTTTACAGAATTGGGATTATCAAGCTGGATCAACACTTTTTTATCCACAACCATTTCGTGGATTGCATCGGTTACATTCGCTTTTTTCACCAATAAAGTTTATGTGTTCAAGAGTAAAACTACCACTCGAAAAGCATTTTGGCGTGAATTTTTCATGTTCTATAGTGCACGACTTGTCACTTATTTTTTAGAACTCCTAATTATGGAACTTGGAAATCACTTCTTTGCTACTGTAAACAACGAAATTGTCACATGGCGTTCACTTGTAATAAAAATCTTTGCTCAAGTAATTATTTTGGTTGTCAACTACATATTTAGCAAACTCGTCGTGTTCAAAAATAAAGAAACCAAACAAAAATAAAAATTTACAAATATAATGCATAAATCAAATCGCCTTGCCCATACTGAATGTATGGATAGAGGCGTTTATTTTGAGTATTGTGTTGATTCGGTCACTGATATTATACATTGTGGTGATTTTTGGTGTACGCCTGATGGGAAAGCGTCAATTGGGCGAATTACAGCCGTCGGAACTTGTTATCACGATTCTAATTTCCAATATTGCTACTCTTCCGCTAGAAGATACAAATATACCACTGATACTAGGAATTCTGCCAATTCTAGCACTAATTTGCTTTGAAACAATTATGTCATGGATTACACTTCGATCGACAAAAATGCGTCGATTGATTTCAGGTCGACCCAAAATTATTATTCAAAATGGACAGCTGGAACAGGCAACTTTGCGTGACCTGCGACTGTCGGTGGACGACGTAATGACTGCAATGCGTGGTAATCAAGTGTTTGATATTAGTCAAGTGCAATATGCTATAATGGAAACAACAGGAAATATATCAGTATTCTTAAAGCAACAGTATCAACCTTTGACACCAAATGATCTCAATCCAAATAAAAATATCAACAGCCAAAATCCGCCGATTGTCTTGATTCAAGAGGGCTGTATTATGAACAAATCTCTTTCTATGATTGGAAAAAATATGGAATGGTTGCAACAAAAGCTAGCAGAACATCATATGAATTTTCACGAGGTACTATTGATGATCGGCGACGAAAATGGAAAATGCACCATAATTCCAAAGAAAAGGAGAAATATAGAATGAAACGGGTACAACTTGGTATTGCTATCTTGTTAATATTGATATTGACAAGTATCGGAACAGCATGGTACGTGCGACATACAACACAAACACTTTTAAAGGCGCTAGACAATCTTGCAGAAATCGCAGAAAATTTATCAGTTGAGGAAGCAATACCGGCATTTCAAGCATTCGAGGCAAATTGGGAAAAAGTCGATGACTTTTTAAGCTTTATGGTATGGAAAGATAGAGTACTTCAAGTAGATATTACGATTTCCCATTTAAGGCCAATGCTGGAGTCCAACTGTGATGAATTAAAATCAGAACTATCAGAAGCCAAGATGTTGTTGGAACGTTTTGGTAAAAATGAACTGCCAACTTTTTGGAATATTTTATAGCAAAACACGAGGATTTCTGCAATATAAGAAAGCCTCGTGTTTTTTGCTATCGAAGATTCATAGAAATCGCAGATTTTGCTTTTCCTACGATGCTCTTGTCGTTATCATATGTTAAAATCTTGAGAGCATAGCTGATATCTACCCACCGAATTTCTTCTATTTCCTCTCGCTGTGGCGCAAAATCATAGTTTTTGGCTTTTGCAATAAAATAGACGACTGTTTTTTGTGTATCCCTTTTCGAATAGTAAGAAACTGTTTCTCGAAAAGTAGGATCGATCAACACCTCGATTGAGGTTTCTTCTCGAATTTCTCGTATTGCCGTTTCGATTTCCGTTTCTCCATTTTCTACATGTCCCTTGGGGAATGACCAATGTCCACTATTGATATGTCGAATCAATAAAATTTCAGTATTTCCATGAGATTTACGATAAACAATTGCGCCGCAAGACTTCTCGTGCTGCATAGAACCATATCCACTCCTTTTCAACCTGTTCATTTGTTACTTCTAGTATAGCATAATTTTTAGCATTTGTCCATAGTTATTTTGTTGCAAGTTGATTTCTTAAAAAATTTCTTGTCTACAACAAAAAAAGGTTTATGAATACTGAAATTTGTGCTATAATATATAATATTGATGATAGGAGGTATTACTCAATGCATATCGCTATGGAAGAAAATTCACGTGTTTCGACACCAAATCCCAAAAATGTTCAAACAATACAATCCCAAAAATCTCAATCGTCATCGTCGAAAACGCCGAATCCACAAAATCCATTTGATAACGCCATGGAAAATGTGGCGTACCGTTCAGACTATCGTAAAATTTTACCACAAGTTTTATTACCTAATTATCAAATTCCACTGCAACCAGATAAAGCAGAACGTCGAGCCATTCGAAAGTATTTCAACAAAGCCGGATTTTGGATGTTTATCACTTGTGTTTCAGAACAATTTTTATATAGCATCCTCTATTTGATTTTGCTGGTAATCATGGGGGTCTATTCGTCTGCTTCACCATATGATGCAAGTATTGATGCTGATAATTATATCAACAACTCTTCTATTGGAATTGCTATAAATGCACTGGTATTTGCATTGTGCAATGCACTTTTTGCATGGATAGGCTGCCGTTCTACACAAACACCCATAAAAAATTTATTTCAAACACATAATTTACGTATTTCCAATGTTTTACGATATTTTTGTACGGGATTAGGATTACAATGTCTAGCTGGTTTTCTCTATAACTTTGTTGAATCGTTTTTCGCTTCTAATGGCGTTACACTAGTTGAAGCAGATTTCTCCTATTTTCAAAATGGAAAATCAACCATAACGGTGATTATGTACACTTGTATTCTTGCACCTTTGACAGAAGAACTCCTTTATCGTGGATTCTTAATGAAAACGCTTTCTCGAGTTAGCACACGTTTTGGTATTATCATGAGTGCATTGCTATTCGGGCTAGCCCACGGAAACGTCGAACAATTTTTGCTGGCATTCATTTTAGGACTTTACCTTGGCAAAATTGTAGAACGACATAACTCAATTGTCCCCTCAATTTTAGTACATATGGGAATCAATACCACTTCGATTATTTTATCACTGATGTATGAGAAACTAACAACAAATACTGGTGAGATAATCATTTCGCTAATCGTTATGGCGTATTATGCGACAGCACTTATGGGCATCTTCTTTTGGTTTTGGAAGGAACAAAAAACACCAATCCCATATTCAACGCAGAAACAAGCTGTGAGAAATCGTGTGGCATGGTCATCACCTTGGCTTTTCGTAACGGTTTGTCTTTATATAGGGATTATGATTTTGAATCAGGTTGCATCATGAAAAAAATCATACAATACAGATGAATTCAAAATTACCTCTTGACGAATCGATAAAAAAGTAGTACAATAAATGGAGAGTGAGGAATATATTGTTTTTTTCGCTGTGGGATATGGTTCTAAAACGATATCCAACTATTTTTGGAGGTTTTTCAAAATGGCTGAAAAATTTATTGTAGAGACATCTGCTAGACACGTCCATCTAACAGTCGAGGTTTTCGAGATCCTGTTTGGAAAAGGAAAAGAATTGACTGTGAAGAAAATGCTGTCGCAACCAAGGCAGTTTGCCAGCGAAGAACGTGTCACAATCGTTGGACCAAAAAAAGAATTGCCTAATGTGTCTATTTTAGGTCCGTTTCGGAGTGCAAATCAAGTAGAATTGTCTGCGACAGACGCTCGTTCCATTGGGATTGCTGCACCTATTCGAGAATCAGGCGATGTTGCTGGTTCTGGTGCGTGTAAAATTATTGGACCAGCTGGCGAATTGGAAATTTCTGAGGGTGTCATTGTGGCAAAACGGCATATTCATTTTACACCCGAGGATGCAGAAAAGTTTGGTGTAAAGGATAAAGACATTGTTTGGGTACGTGTGGAAACAGATGGCAGAAAGGCAATTTTAGGCGATGTAGTCTGTCGTGTTTCGTCAAATTATGCAACAGCAATGCACATTGACACTGACGAATCTAATGCAATTGGTGCACCTCGTGATTTGATGGGAGAAATCGTTACTATAGACTAAACTACCTAAAATTCGTGACACTCTAGCTACCGAAAAAGAAATGCCATACATTTCATTCGGTGGCTATTGTTTTTCAAGTTGAAATTGTTAATCATCTCCTAATAAAAAGTAATCAAAATCAAAATAAAGAAAGGGAATGGGCTATGATACACAAAACAAGAAAAAAAAAGTTTTTGGCATTGTTAATGGCGGGCGCACTTACCACAACAATATATACCGGATGTGGAGAAAAAGCAAGTGAAAATAGCGATTCAACAAACTCCACAACCTCCACTGTTGAAGCAACAGCAACGACAATTGCAACGAAGACGTCTACAATAGAAACGACTGTTGCAACAGAAACAACGACTGCACACATCAGTCCTACGGAAACTGTCACTTCTACACTTGGAACAGAAGTTTCGGATATTGATGCAATGCTGGATCGTGATGGCACAAATACCTATAATGCAAAGATTAGCGACTTCGTCGAAGAAGGAGATGTAATTGAATCGTTCACGTTTATCGTCTACGCAGAAGACGGCAGCTCTAGCTTAGGAAATTATCAGGGTGGCTATGGTATTTCTGTAACAGATGTATGCAGCAGCGCAACAGATGAAAATTGGTATCAATCGGTTGATTTCACAGAATCTGTAAATAGTGCTTATGCAGAGTTTACTTGGAATGTACCGTCCGAAATTCAATCTGACATCGATATTGATGGTGAAGTTATGTTCGGACATTGGTGGAGTGACGTGCAAACAGTTCGCTTGTCAAGCATTGTTTGCACATATACTCGAACGAAGGATGTACCAGTAGATGGTACAAACTCGATTTCACCGAATACATCACTGGAATATGAAAGCAGCGACAGTAAAACTACAAATATTTCTTTGACTGAATTGATTGGCAGCGACGATACGCTGCAAACTGTAACGTTTGAAATCAGTAGTGACGGTTCACTAGGAAAATTTACTGGTGCATTTGGCGTATTGGTGTATGAAAATGCTGACTGTGCGACAGATGACGTATGGTATCAAACCCAGAATATTTGCTGTTTCACAGATTCATCTGATCTGACACTAACTTGGATTATTCCGGATATGGTAAAGGAAAATATAGATAATTCCGGCGATTTACAGCTTGGTTTTTGGTGGAGTGATCAGAATAGTATTACGCTGAAATCAGTCAGCGTCCGCTATAGTAACAGTACCGGAACGACAACAATAACTGAAACGACAAATTCAGAAGATGCAATTGAAGCAAGCGAAACAGATACACCTACAACAGAAGAGGTTGATGCTATGACCTCTGCGGAAATTGTCGATGACATTATTGTTGGCTGGAATCTAGGTAACTCACTGGATAGCTATGACACAGGCACCGACGACACTGAAACTGGTTGGGGCAACCCCAAAACGACACAAGCAATGTTTGAAGCGGTACAGAATGCTGGATTTAACGCTGTGCGAATTCCGGTTACTTGGGGAGAACATATGTCTGACGATGGTACAATTGATACAGATTGGATGGCACGAGTCAAGGAAGTGGTGGATTATGCTTATGACTTAGGATTGTATGTCATTCTAAATGTCCATCACGATGACTATCTGTGGTTGACGCCGACTAATGACAGCTTAGAAAGCGACAAAGCAACACTTACGAAAATATGGGAGCAGATTTGTGAGGAATTTCAGGATTACGATCACCGACTACTGTTTGAGGGCATGAACGAACCTCGTATGATTGGATCAGCAGAGGAATGGACAGGTGGTACGACGGAATCTTATGAAGTCATCAATGAACTGCATCAAGCTTTCGTGGATACTGTGAGAAGTACCGGCGGTGAGAATGAAAATCGGACACTGATTGTGACAACTTACGCCCAATCTATCGAAAAAAATGCCATCAATGGTCTGATTGTGCCGGACGACGATCACATTGTTGTTTCAGTTCACAACTATGCACCGTGGGATTTTTGCGGAGATGAAGACGATGATGCTGATTGGGGTACGGACTCCGATAAATCTGAATTAGATTCTAATTTCCAATATCTAGAGGAAACATTTATCTCCCAAGGTATTCCGGTCATTATCGATGAATTTGGCTCAGTTAACAAAAGTAATACTTCCGATCGTATTTCATGGTTCAGTTACTATATTAGTAGTGCAAAAGAACATGGCATTAAGTGCTTCGTTTGGGACAACGGCACAACCAGTGGATCTTCTGCGTTTGGATTATTAAATCGAAACAGCTGTACATGGTATTATCCAGAAATCATCGAAGCAATCATAAATGCCGCATCCTGATCGTTAGACATTATACATAATGCACAAAAAGCAGAGGATTAAAATGGCGAAAAAGTAGAATTTTAGATGTAAATACAAAAAAATTCTAATAATGCGTGCATTTTTTTATGAAGTGTGCTATAATACATAGAGTAAATGAAATAGGAAGTGGAGGTCTTATTTATGAGCCATCGAATTATTACAATTGAACGAGAGTATGCCAGTGGCGGTCGTGACATCGGTGAAATGGTAGCACAACGCTTAGGAATTCCCTGTTACAATCAGGAAATTCTAAAAATGGCATCAGAACGCTGTAACGTCTCTATGGACTATTTGAAAACGGCAGAAGAGACTGCTCCAAAGAGTTTCTTATACACCTTAATGTTAACCTCTAATTCGACACGCACCATAGAGGAAAATCTGCCCCTGTCAGATCAGGTCTACATTCTGGAAACACAGATCATTCAGGAGTTTGCGCAAAAAAGCGATTGCGTTTTAGTAGGTCGCTGTGCAAGCTATATCCTGCGAGATCAGCCGAATTTGTTTAATGTATTTATTTATGCGGATACAAAGACACGTTCGGAACGTGCTGTCAACGATTATCATGTAGACGGATGTAAAGTTGAAGCAATGCTTCATCGCATAGACAAACGGCGGGAAACGTTTTATAGCATTAATACCGGTGGAAACTGGTATGATAAGGATAATTACCATCTTTGTCTAAACAGTGGTGCATTGGGATTAGAGCTTTGCTCTGATATCATTGTAAGCACTGCAAAACGGACGATTTATCAACAAGGAGAATAAAATTTTAATTTTCTTTTACAATATTTTTTTACAGCTGTCTGCATTAGGAGACAGTTGATTTTTATGACAAAATTTCAAAACAGGGTTGATTTTTTCTCCGAAATCGATTATAATGAATATATGCTGTATCCTAATGCAGCAATATAGAATCTTTTCGAATTTCGTGTTTATCAATTTTGATGCAGCTTTGTATCTTCATTAGAAAGGATGAATTTTATGAAACAAAAAAAAAAAAAAAAGAATCACCCAAATAATTGCTGCGACTTACAGTGCTGGCTGCTTATGTTGCATTGGCATTTTCAGCACAATACAAGCTTCTGCCGCTACTATGGGTGATGTGATTGCAAAAGCTCGTGCTGTAGGAATGCCGGAAGCACAAATTCAAGAATATATCAACCAATACGGTAGTAATGAATATACCTCTGAACAATATGATGCCGCAATTTCTGCTTTAGATGGCTACAAAGCGTCTGTGGACTCGGCAATTGAAGAAGTATTTTCAAGAGACACCTCCGATTCAAACGGCTCCGATGATAAGTCTGACAATTCTAGTCAAACAAGCGCATCATCGTCATCATCCTCTTCGTCGTCTTCTTCTGTAGAAGCTGTAACAGAACAGGAATTTATTGATATGTCGTTAGAAGAAAAAGTCTCTTACGTCAATAGTCTGTCTTCGGATGAACGCTCGGAATTTCTTGAAAATTTATCCAATGATGAACGTAACAGCATTTTGAAGCAAATGGATGCAGAGGATCAAATTAGCGTAATAGCAAGCATGGCAGATGTAGGAGAATCATTCGGTATTAGTTACTCCATTGATTCGATTTCTAATGGTACGGTTATCATCAGTGGTAGAGACGAGGATGGGAATTTGGTTAGTGTGTCTACTTTTGGCGATACTGTTGAGGAAACTGGTATTTCCTACACAAAGCCGATTGCGATTGGTACTGGTGCGATTCTTCTGGCTGTCTCTGGATTTGGTATAATTTTCTGGTACAGTGGAAAAAAATCTAAAAATAATTTGAAATAAAAGGACGGTCTCATTATGAAAGATACGGAAAACCATTCCGCTTCCAAGTCGCCCCTGCCTATGGTAATACAGATTTTACTACCCATTTTTTTAGTAATTCTCTGTGCTGGAATTCTAGTGCTTTGTTTCATCCGCCCCTATGAAGTGGCGAAAACATATTTGCATATTGCTTTCATGGATTCCACCGGTACTTCTACAATTTCAGGGACGACCACTGCCGGATTAAATATTATCGAAACGGATATTGATACCAACTATACTGGTGAAACCAACAATGAGGGAACAGTGATTATTCCAGATTATGGTACGCAATGTGCAATTTTAGAGGCAGAATCCATCGGTCTTTATGTCCCTGTCTATTGGGGTGGTGGTTCAGAACTGCTAGAACAGGGTGCGTGTATCACACCAGCATCTGCTGCTTTTGGCAGTACCGGGAATTCTGTGGTCAGTGGTCATGTAAATACATTTTTTCATGATTTGGATCAACTAGAGGTCGGCGATATTATTACAGCATATACCACTTATGGAAAATTTACCTATGAGGTAACAGAGCGAGTTTCTTTTGCTTCGTCTAACAAATCTTATCTAAAGCAAACCGATGATGACCGATTAACAATTTATACCTGTGATATGCAGCTACTCGGTTCATCATCGACTCGAGTGGGTACAATTTGTACTTTGACCTCCAAAGAATTTTATGAAACAGATACAGAAATAACGGACAATGAGGAGGAAAGTACAACATGAATAAAAATCAAAACAACCATATTCACTTTTTTCCACTTCGACTGCTTTTTTGTCTGCTGTTGACATTTACACTATTAGGCAGTGTACTCTGTGGCACTGCGGTCTACCTAGTACAGTCACCATCTCTCTTGCTCTCTCAAATTGAAAAGCAAGACGCTGCACAAAAAACATATGAATCACTTTCGCAAAAATTCAATACACAATATAATACGACTGCGGTTCCGCCAGAAGTTTATCTCGATGTCATTACGATTTCTTGGATTGATGATACGATGACGCAATGGATAAAGTGTGCATATGACGATCCCAAATCGTCACCCTCACCAGAATATAGCGCATTGGAGGACGCAATTAACACATATTTCGAAGATTTTGCAGAAGAAAATAACTATGAAAAAGATGAAACATACGTAAATAAATTATCTGAAATCACAGAAAACGCTGAATCAACGATTACAACTGCTTGTGATATATATCATATTCAGACAATGCAAAGTGCTGGAATTTGGAATAAGATTATGACTCATCAAACATTATTTGTGATAACATTTATTGTATGCCTTATTCTATCAATTGGACTGCTATTGATGCTGTTCTTTCTTCAACAAAACGTATCGTATTGGATGGGATGCAGTTTCTTTGCTAGTGGTGTTTTGTTAACTGTTCCTATGATTGTAGTCTTATGTACCAAAGTTATCAAACGGTTCGTATTGAAAGAGGCTGCTACCTATGCTGTCTTTACCGGTACAATGACTTACTTGGCAAAATTTATTCTAATTTGTGGTGCTTGTCTATCAATTATAGGACTGCTACTACTCTGCATAGGTATCATCTCGTGGAAAAGAAAATCTTCTGTCATTCCTAAAAGAAATAAACAACATGAAAAATATTAGCTTTACTGGATATCGAATGATTGCAAAAAAACATATATCTCACGTTTTACATCAATTACAAATTATTTTGACATTAGCAGTTGAAGCAGGTTACACTGATTTTTATGCAGGTGGTGCTATTGGATGGGATACGTATTGTGCGCAAATGGTATTAGATTTGCGTCAGGACTATCCAAATATTGCTCTACATTTGGTTCTCCCCTGTTCCAAAGAGGAACAAACTGAAAAATGGACTACAGCACAAGTGAATGCTTATGATACAATTTTAATGCAAGCAGATAGCTGTGAATTTATTACGGAAGAATACTCCAAGGACTGTATGCGATTACGAAACCGACGTTTAGTGAAGTTGGCAGACTGCATTATCTGTTATCATAAGCTTACGTTAAGCCGAAGTGGAACTTCGCAAACACTTCGATTAGCTTCACAGAAAGGCATCTCCGTTATCAATCTATCCCCTGACGGAACGCTTTTTGAATGCGATGAAGAATTACTTTCACAAATTTGTAAGAAATTATTTATGGAAGGAAATTAACTACCATGAATCATACAAATCTTACCCTACGGCAATTCCAAACTGTTTCATTTTTTCAGTTAATTTCTGCACACCCGTATCTTTCGGCATTTTTTATCTGCGTTATCGTCAATACTCTTTCCTTTGGTGCAGCAAGTAATATTTCAAGTTCCGCTTTTATGCTAGAAACTCTTGGTGTTTTAACATTTGGCTGGTTTCTGTTGATACATTTTTTTCAAAAAAATGTATTCCAAAATGGTCTTTGACGATTGGAATTACTTGTTTCACCGGCGTCATATTGATTTGTGCATACCTCTATCAGTATAGTGTACACCAGGTATATTGGATGCTTATAGGCGGTTGGCTGCTGGTTTTTATCTGTGGAATATTCTTCTATCAACCGAAACTTCGTAGAAAATGTTGTGTATTCGTAATTATGGGATTTGGATTTTTGTTAAAATACGTCTATGTTTGCTACACGTCAATTTATACACGGCAACATGACGTTCGAGATTTTACCGACGAATACAAGGGACACGCCGGCTATATTCAATACTTTATTGACAACCATCACCTGCCAGACTTTGACCCGACCACACACTACCAATTTTACCATCCACCGCTTCACCATATCATCAGTGCAATCTGGATCGAAGCATCTGAACGGATTTTTGATTTAGAGCCGGAAGTTGCACAGGAATCATTGCAATCCTTGACGCTATTTTACGCTATAGTTATTGTGATTCTCAGTTATCGAATATTGCAACATTTTAATCTTCGTGGTTGCGCTCTCTATATTCCACTGATTATTATTGCCTTTCATCCGGCATTTATCTTGTTTTCTGGCAGCATCAACAATGATGTACTTTCAGTTGTTTTTATTCTGGGTGCAATTTTATGTACACTGCAATGGTATCGAAACCAGACGCTTAAAAATATTCTGAAAATAGCGTTTTGTGTAGGTCTTGGAATGATGACAAAATTATCTGCCGGAATCGTTGCAATTCCCATTGCAATTGTGTTTCTTGTAGTTCTTATAAAAAAATGTCAAAAACGGCAGTGGTATATTTAGGGACATTATGCGGCGTTTTTAGGTGTTTGTATGCCATTAGGATTATGATATCCCATACGAAATCTTATCCGATTTGGTGTGTCCCCAGGATATGTGCAAGCATTAAGTACCACTGAAACGCAATATTTGGGAACGGGAAATTTCTGGTCAAGGATCATCGATTTTTCTTTATGGCAATTGAATAGTGTATTTGAACAATTTTTGAAAATCGACGAAAATGGTATGCTATCCGGTTATAACGAAAAAAATCCTCTGATTGCCATCATGAAGAACTTCTTGTTCGGCGAATATATCAATGAATCGATTTTCACGTTTGGCACAGTCGCAGAAAAAATAGCTGTAATTTTCTTTTGGGTCAGTGTAGTATTGGCAATACTTGCCTTTGCAGCAATGATTGCAATATGTTTTCTCCACACACAAATGAATAAAATAGAAAAGATCTTCTTGATAACCCTATACGGTTGTTTTATGGTTAGTTTGTATTCTTTATCCGCAACTATGCCGTTTGTTTGTTCAATGAATTCACGATACATTACACCAACCATAAGCATTATGACATTATGCCTTGGCATTTGCATACAACGACTACAGATGTGTCGAAAGCGTCTTGCTACGATTGCTGTCACAATAACTGGCATTTTGACAATAGGATTTGCTTTCTTAACTACGCTGGTTTATTTGTATGTATTGACACAATAACAAAAAAATTCAAAAAAGAGGCTAGAATTGTGACTCGTCTCCTGTCCAAATAGATAGCACAAAAAGCAAAAATATACTATGTTGTAACCAAAAGCAGTCTGTGCAATTTGTACAGGCTGCTTTGTTGTTGACAATTAGTAAGTCTCTTTTGAAGTAAGGAGCGAAACGATGATTTGATTTTTTAAGGTCAAAATCTTCAGTACCCAAAATTTCTGAAAAAGTCACCAATTCAGTATTGTTTTATGGTGATTTCTGAAAAAAATATAAAATATACGATAATAACAAACAATCTATATTAATATAAATAGCATTTTTTCATCAATAGATTTCCACTAAATTCGCAATTGAAAAATAAAAATTACTTTTCATTTGCCCGAATGATTTGTACACCATAAAACACCAATCCAAGAAAAACAAGAATCAATCCAATATAAATATAATATGCTAGAAGTGTATTGCTCGTACCATAAATATCCAATATACCTTTCAGAAGACTGCCAACTGTAAGCGTTGCTAATCCGGAATTATAGAGGTATATTGCCGATTTTTCCGGTAAAATATTTTTTCGAGATAAGGCAATTAAAAAATATGGCAACGCACCACCAACCAATGGAATTAAAAAGGCATACAGCATATAGTAGGAGTAGACTTCATGACTGTAATGTTCATATACTGCGCCAAATAGTGCGGTAAAAATGGACAAGATAAGGCAAATCAAGCCTGTTTTTGCAATATTTCGCTGTCTGCCGTTTTTTTTGTCAATATCCAATGTATACAATGTCGCTCACCTCACGTTCTTTGATATGATTTCCGCTTGTGGTAGGGTTATTGATAACAATACCTTGAAATACCATAGTAGAAGAACCACCACCATCTAAATTATATACTATTTGACATCCTAAATCCTCCATAAATCCAGCCAATTCGTAGAGTGTCAATCCTTCACTTTCATTTGTTCTGCCATCAGATACGACGAAAACATAATGCAGCGAATCAACGATACCAATTGCTGTCCGTGGATTGCTTGCCATAGATTTCCCAACTTCTTCATCCTCCGTAATGGATATGTTTCCATCTTCTAAAAGTGCTGGTCCAAAAGAAAGCACCTGCCATGCGCCATTTTCTAATAACTCTGATGCACTAACATCCGATTCTGAAATGATAGTAAATGAACCATCTGTACCAATAACCAAATCCTCATTACCTGCACTGGTATCACGATAAATAACACCATTTCGAATGACATACCCACTCTCTTGTGCGCCATAATAATCACCATTGATCGCCAAAATAGCATCCACACGATCTGCAATTTCTGACGTTTTTTCCGTAACATTACGTCCATATGCATTCTGTGCAAACGCAGTTTTCAAATATTCCAATGAAGATAACATCACATCTGCCACATAAATTGATGTGTCGTATTCACGATATTCTGTAATCGATATTGAAATATTACCGTCTGAATAGAAATTTTCTGTGGAAATAACTGTATTATCATCAATGGTATCCTCCTCTGTCACTTCGCTCGTGGAGGTATTGCTTTCACTTTCTTGCACGTCAGATGTTTCTTGTGATAAAAACATAGATTGACTGGAACTGTCCGATACAACCATATATACACGAGATATAAAAAACGTATCTGCCAGCACATATCCAGTAAATCCAGCTAGTGCTAGACTAAACAAAATCGTCCAAACCCACCCTTTTCTTTTCATCTTTTTACATCCTCCTTTACCGCTTCATTTTTGCCCTTAAAAATTACGCTTCGTTGTACGCACCAGCTAATGCAGAAACAAAAAATTTCTGTACAAATTTTTGCCAAATAACGGTTCCACCCCAACACACCTGTAAGAAAATTCAATATGAGTGTGTTGATAATCAAAATAAAAATAGCAAGCATCACATATTGCAGGACAGTTTTTGCTACACTTTTTCTGCTCCGAAAGACCATTTTCCGATTTAATATTATAATTAACAGATGCGCTAATGCACCTTGCTCCCACATTGGATATCCACAAGCTGTCTGAAAGCTGTAGATTCCCTGTCACAATGGATAGCACCGTATACATTCCATAGTCTACCAAAAAACTAAGAAAAGATGAAGCAGAAAATCGCAAGATTTCTCGATACACTCGATAAGAATCCTTCACCGTATGAAAATGAGATGCTGAATTTTTCTGATCCAAATAGACTGTCGCAATCTCTACTTCTATCATTGGAATGTTTTCCTTAGCACATTCTAATAAAATATTCATTTCATATTCGTATCGTTCACCGTTGATTTCCAACATTTTAGGCAAAAGCATCCTATGAAAACCACGCAATCCCGTTTGCGTATCATGTACCTTTAAACCAGTTGCTGCTGTATAAACGTGACGTGTAATCGTATTTCCAAGCTGACTACGTATTGGCACAGATTCACTGAGTTTCCGACTACCGAGAATCAATGCATCTGGGTGATGTTCTACTGCTTCACAAACTGTCTGTGCATCGATTGTACGATGCTGTCCATCAGTATCTAATGTGACAATAACATTTCCTTCTGAAAAATGATCTAAAATATACTGAAAACCAGTTTTCATTGCTCTACCCTTGCCCTTATTTGGCATATAGCGTATAATGTGTGCATAATTTTCCGCCTGTTGAAAAATATCATCATATGTGCATCCGGTTCAAACGCCGGAATCAGTGCGATCCAGTTTCCTTGCATACCCACACGCCCATTCAGAATTTCAAACTGTCATATATTACGTATATAAACTTCTAAAATACTATTTTTTATTTTAATGTTATAATGTGATAGTTTTGCGTACATATAAGAAATATTTATTGAAATTATAATGAAGCTTCCATATAAACATATCACATCTTTCCTACTTTTTTATTATATCAAAGAAACTATAAAATACCTTGAAAATTTATAGTTCATTGCAAAAAAATTGGAATGCAATATATGCATTCCAATTTTCTCTTATTTTTAAAAACTGTCTCAGATATCGCACCGGATCAAATCGTCTAGGCTTTCACGCTTGACAACAAGACGATCTTCGCCATTTTTAATGAAGATCACTGCCGGCTTTTGCAGTCGGTTGTAGTTGGACGACATAGAGTAATTATATGCACCCGTCGCACAAACGGCAATAATATCTCCTGCGTCTATAGATTGAATTTCCATGTTTTCGCCAATCAGATCGCCACTCTCACAACATTTTCCAGCGATCGTAACAATTTCTGTTTTCGGCTTGTCTGCCTTATTGGCAACTAGTGCATCATAGGCTGATTGATATAAGATATAGCGAGGATTATCGCACATTCCCCCATCTACAGAAACGTACGTACGCACATTGGGAATAGTTTTCTTTCCACCGACAGTATATAGCGTAATTCCCGCTGGAGCAGCAATAGAGCGACCTGGCTCAATTAGAATAAACGGTCGTTTCAATTGATGATCTGTACAAAATACATTGATTATAGCTGCTACATCTCGCATATAAATATCATATGTAGGCGGATCGTCTGCTTGTGTGTAGCAGATACCAAAGCCTCCACCTAGATTTAAATCTCTTGTCTCAAAGTTGAGTTTTTCTTTCAATTGCAAGATAAATTGCATCATGGTTTCTGCGCCAGCGACAAATCCGGTGGTGTCCAGAATCTGAGAACCAATATGGCAGTGAAGTCCCAACAAATCCAAATGATCGCAGGCAATTGCACGTTGTACTGCTTCAAAAGCTTCCCCAGTTTCCAGCGTAAAACCAAATTTGCTGTCGATTTGTCCAGTTCGAATAAAATAATGGGTATGTGCATCCACGCCAGGCGTAATGCGCAATAAAATTGGTGCGACAACACCTTTTTTTGTAGCAATGCGATTCAATCGTTCCATTTCATAAGCATTATCTACTACAATACGTCCTACACCATACTCCAACGTCATTTCTAATTCTGCATCTGTTTTGTTGTTTCCATGGAAACAAGCTTTTGACACATCAAAACCTGCCTGCACTGCTGTATATAATTCTCCGCCAGAAACCATATCTATTCCCATATTCTCGGATTGCATCACCCGATAAATCTCCTTACAGGAAAACGCCTTACTAGCATAGCAAACCATTCCCTGTCCATCATAATAAGTGTCAATGCTTTTTTGAAACATCTGACAGTTTTTCCGTATCTCGTCTTCGTCCATAACATAAAGTGGTGTACCATACTTTTTTGCAAGTTTCACAGTGTCCACATTTCCAATCGTCAGATTCCCCTGCTCGTTAACACCTAAATTATCTGAAACAAACTTCATTTTCAACTTCCTCCTCAATGGATTATTCTTCGCTGTCCGGCTCTTCAGCGATTTCTTCTAAAATAGACTGTATTTCTGTGACTCCCTCCCGTGTAACTGCTGAAAAAGGAATTATGCGGATTTGGGAATAATAAGGTATTTCTGTCTCAAACGCTTGCAGCCGTTCAGTTCGCTCTGTTTGATTTAGCTTATCGGCTTTGGTCAAAACGATAACAAATGGTAATTCACTTTCAACCAAAAAGTCAATCATTTGTAAATCATTTTTTGATGGTGCATGCCGTATATCAATAAGCAAAAATATCAGGCATATATCCCGATCAGCTGCCAAATACCCTAAAATCAAATCCGACCAGCGAGCTTTCTCAGATTTTGCCACTTTTGCATAACCATATCCTGGTAAATCTACAATTGTCAACGATGGTAAATCGTAAAAATTAATTGTCGCTGTTTTTCCAGGAACAGAGCTTACTCTTGCTAAATTTTTTCGCTGAAAAATTTTATTGATCAGCGTTGACTTTCCAACATTAGAACGTCCGACAAACGCAATTTCTCTCGATTGACACGGTGGAATTTGCGCTGATATACCATAAGATGCAGAAAATTTTACTTGCTGAAATTGCATATTCTCACCTTCCAAAAACATTTTTATTGTATTTTATGCTCGGCATATATCTTTTTGCACTGGTTGTACTTTGGCAACACCAGAAACCGTATCTTTTATTTTTACATTTGCCACTAACGCCATCTGTAAAACAGTTTTCAGCGTTTTTGCCGGAGAAAAAGTGACGTTTTCTTTTACTACACTGTCGATTTCGTCCAAATCTGGAAGGTTATCTTCTGGAATAATCACCGTTTTGATTCCAGCCTTGTACGCAGCCATAGATTTTTCTCGCAATCCGCCAATTGGAAGCACCTTTCCATGTAATGTGATTTCACCTGTCATTGCCACATCACCTCGCACCGGACATCCAGACAGAGCAGAAATAAGTGCAGTCGTCATGGTTACACCAGCGGACGGACCATCTTTGGGTACAGCACCTTTAGGTGCATGAATATGCAAATCATGTTTTGTATAGAAATCCTCAGGAATTCCATATTCCTTTGCAACACTGCGTGTATAACTAACTGCGAGCTTCACACTCTCTTTCATCACGTCTCCCAATGAACCGGTACACTCGATGCTACCCTTTCCGGGAAGTGCCAAAACCTCAATCGGCATCATGACACCACCAACTGAAGTCCATGCCAAACCATTTACCACACCGACAGTATCTTCGTGAATCTCTGTCTCTGGACGAAACTTGAAAACACCCAAATATTCCTGTAGATTGTTTTTGGAAAATATGACTTTCTTGCACTCACCCTCGACAATTTTCTTTGCTGCCTTGCGACATAACGTACCTATCACACGTTCTAACTCTCGAACACCTGCTTCTCTTGTATAACCGTCAATCAGTGTAAAAATCACCTCATCAGGAATCCGACACTGCATACCTTTCAGTCCATTCTTTGCCATCTGTTTTTTTATCAAATGCTCTTTAGCAATATGATATTTTTCATCACGAGTATAGCTACCAAGTTCAATAATTTCCATTCGATCCCTTAGTGGTGCTGGAATCGGGTCTAATGTATTTGCCGTTGCAACAAAAAGCACCTTACTCAAGTCAAAAGGAACTTCAATGTAATGATCACGGAACGCCTTGTTCTGTTCACTGTCTAATATTTCTAATAGTGCCGCCGAAGGATCCCCACGAAAGTCATTGCTCATCTTATCAACTTCATCCAGTAAAATCACTGGATTGTTTGTACCAGCACGCATTAAAGCATCAATAATTCGCCCGGGCATTGCTCCAATATATGTCTTTCGGTGTCCACGAATATCTGATTCATCTCGCACGCCACCCAAAGATACTCGTTCATACTGTCGTCCCAACGCCTTAGCAATAGATTTTCCGATAGAGGTTTTTCCGATACCTGGAGGACCGACGAAACAAAGAATCTGTCCGCTAGATTCTGGTAACAGTGCACGGACAGCAAAACTTTCTAAGATATGCTGCTTGACTTTCTGTAATCCGTAGTGATCACGTTCTAGGATTGCCTCTGCACGTTTTAAATTTACTTTCGAGCGACTCGACTTCTGCCATGGTAAATCCAATACTGTTTCCAAATAACTGCGTATTACAAAAGCTTCTTGCGATGCGGCAGGCAATCGAGTTAATCGCTCTGCCTCTTTAGAAAGTTTTTCCTTGCTGGCATCATCCAATGGCAGAATATCAATTTTATCTTGAAATTCTTCCACTTCCGACATCGGGTCATCACTTTCTCCCAATTGCTCTGCAATTTGATTCATTTGTTCCCGTAGAAAATATTCTTTTTGGGATCGATCAATACTTGTTTGCGCATCTTCTTTGATTTTTTGCTCCAATTGTAAGATGTTCATTTCTTCAATCAGGATATGACTGAGCTCCATCAGACGATCGTCCCAATTGTTCATCTCTAGTAACTTTTGCTTTTCATCATCTTCCAGCATAACATTAAATACAATGTGTTCAAACAAACGAGTTTCCGACTTTTCGCAAATGATTAAAGCCATAAGTTCTTTTGGCATTCTAGGAAAAAAATTAATATAGGACTCGAAGGTCTCTTTAATGCACCGACTTGTCGCAGCACGCAGCGTTTCGGTTTCTTCCGCAAGAGGTTCCATGGGATATTCGACACATTTCGCAGTAGGATGTTCTACAGATAAATTGCAAGACAATAGCTTTACTCTTGTCATCCCCTCTGCCAAAACCCGTGTAATTCCATCAGGCGTGTGCAAAATTTGGCGTACCTCTGCTAAAACACCCACCGTGTATAAATCCTCTTCATTTGGATTTTCTTTTATTGCTTCTCGCTGCGTCACAAGAACAATTTTTTGATCGCCGTTTACAGTATAATTTAATGCACGTAAAAATTGTTCTCGTACCAAATCAAAATGGATTGTCATATGTGGAAATACAACAGTACCACGTATCGCAATAAATGGATATTCTTGTTCATAATTTTTTTCTATCATATCATTCATCATGAATTCCTTTCTTCCTTTTTCTTTTTATCTCAACATTTAATCTGTCATCATGCAAAGAATTGTGTTTGTTGCTTTCACCCTATTATACTACACTTCTACTTTTTTTGCAAGTGGTAAGTCTTGAAAATTCAAAAAATCATCATGTTAATCGTGATATATTACACTCTTTAATGTTATAAACGCAACTTCCGAGTTCATTTTCTCAAAAAAATTTGTAAATTCCATTGCATTTTACGCAAATCTGTGCTACAATGATGTTTGATATGATTGTGTTTCGATTCAAACAAATTTCGGAACTTCTAAAGTATCCAAAAATTGTATCAGTGGAAAGGCTGTGAGGATCGGGTTGGAACAAAAACTGACCTTATATGGATTCAACAATTTGACAAAAACGTTGAGTTTTAACATTTTTGACGTGTGTTATGCAAAAACAGAACAAGAAAAACGGGATTATATTCGCTATATTGATGAACAATATAATTCCGAACGTTTAACAAATATTCTTTGTGATGTAACAGAGATGATTAATGCCTCCGTGCTGAATATCTCGAAACAGGATTACGATCCACAAGGTGCATCAGTTGATGTATTAATTGCTGAAGGTCATATACCACTAGAAAATATGGACACTTCTTGTAATCAAGGTATTTCTTTTTTACAGCACCGTGATGTTCATGCACATTTGGATAAAAGTCATGTAACCGTACATACATTTCTGGAAAGTCACCCTGGAAATGAGGTTACAACGTTTCGAGTGGATATCGACGTTTCTACTTGTGGCGAAATCTCACCACTCAATACGCTGAACTACCTGATTCGTAGTTTTGACTCAGATATTATCACGATTGATTATCGAGTAAGAGGTTTTACACGAAATGTCTCGGAAAAAAAATGCTTTATGGATCACGATATGACCTCCATTCAGGATTTTATCAGCGAAGAAATTTTGTTTCGCTATGATGCGCAAGATGTAAACGTATATCAAACAAATATTTTCCATACTCGTATGCTTATTAAAGAACTAGAACTGCAAAACTATTTGTTCAAAACCGATGTGTATGAACTGGATCCAAGAGTACGACTAGACATTACCAATCGATTGCGACGAGAAATGATTGAAATTTTCAGTGGTCGAAATATTTACTAAGGTAGGGCTGCAATATGGCATTGACACAACAAAACGCACCCTTATTGGAGGCGTTACAAGAACATTTACAAAATCGAGTGGTTCGCTTTGATGTGCCTGGACATAAGGGAGGCAGAGGAAATCGAGAATTAGCGGATTTCTTGGGAAACCGATGCGTTAAAATCGATGTGAATTCCATGAAAAATCTAGATAACCTGTACCACCCAGTATCAGTTTTAAAAGATGCACAAAATCTGGCAGCAGAAGCTTTTGGTGCAGCAAATGCATTCTTTATGATAAATGGTGCAACGAGTGCATCGCAGGCGATGATTTTATCCGTTTGCAAAGCCGGTGAAAAGCTTATTATGCCACGAAATGTCCACCGCAGTGCCATCAATGCGCTGGTGCTGTGTGGTGCTGTTCCTGTATATGTTGACCCAGGTGAAAACAAATCATTGGGAATCCCTTTAGGAATGTCGGTAAAAGCTGTGGAACAGGCGATTTTAGAAAATCCGGACGCAAAAGCAGTACTTGTCAACAACCCTACCTATTATGGTGTTTGTCCAGACATTTGCCATATTGCTAAATTAGCGCATGCTCACAATATGTTGTTATTAGCAGACGAGGCACACGGCACACATTTTTATTTCGGTGAAAATCTCCCGTGTGCTGCGATAGCGGCCGGAGCAGATATGGCAGCTGTTAGTATCCACAAAACTGGCGGTTCACTTACGCAAAGTGCCATGCTTCTTTGTGGAAAAAGTATTAATGCAGACTATGTACGGCAGATAATTAACTTGACCCAAACAACAAGTGCATCATATTTGTTGATGGTATCGCTGGATATTGCAAGACGAAATTTGGCACTAAACGGAAGAGAAATGTATCAAAAAACGATACAATATGTAGATTATGCTCGTGAAGAAATCAACCGTATTGGTGGCTATTATGTGTATGGGGATGAACTTTGTAATGGTGATTCTTTTTATGCCTTTGACCGCACCAAGCTATCCATTCACACACGTAATACAGGACTCGCTGGCATTGAAGTATATGACTTATTACAAAACGAATATGGCATTCAAATCGAATTCGGAGATATTGGAAATATTCTTGCCATTGTCACTGCAGGCGATCGTGCTTTAGAAATTGAAAGGCTTATTTCAGCATTGTCGGAAATCAAACGATTATATGGTAGAGATCCTAGCGGTATGCTCCGAAGCGAATATTTAACACCTGATGTAGCACTTCCACCACAGCAAGCGTTTTATGCTCCAAAAAAAGTAGTTCCGTTATCTAAGTGTGTGGGCAAAATTTGCAGTGAATTTGTTATGTGTTATCCACCCGGCATTCCCATTCTAGCACCTGGCGAACGTATTACGGCAGATATCGTGAACTATATTCAATATGCAAAGGAAAAAGGTTGCTCGCTGACTGGACCGCAAGATATGGAAATCACACAATTGAATGTGGTTGCCGCTGAAAGGAAGGATACATAAAATGGATATTTGGTACACGGAAAATCAAACAGAGCATGTGCGGTTTTCCATTCGAATTGAAAAGCAACTTGCTAGCGTGCAAAGCGAATTTCAACGAATTGATATTTTTGATTCTGTAGAATTCGGACGAATTATGACACTTGATGGATTGCTCATAGTAACAGAAAAGGATGAGTATATCTACCATGAAATGATTACCCACATTCCTATGGCAACAAACCCAAATATCAAACGGGTTCTGGTTATTGGCGCAGGCGATGGTGGCACCGTGCGAGAATTGTGTCGATATCCTACCATTGAACATATTGATATGGTAGAGATTGATGAAATGGTGGTGCAGCTATCGAAGGAATATCTACCGTTTACGGCATACTGTTTAGAAGATTCACGAGTACATATTTATTATCAGGATGGTTTGCGTTTTGTACGAAAAAAGGAGAATGCCTATGACTTGATTCTTGTAGATTCCACAGATCCATTTGGCGTAGGCGAAGGATTGTTCACGAAAGAGTTTTATGGGAATTGTTATAAGGCATTATCCGCTGATGGTATTTTGGTAAATCAACATGAGAGTACTTTTTATACAGCGTATTCCAATGCTATGAAACGAGCACACAGCCGTATCAAAAGTTTTTTCCCCATTGCATTGGTTTATCAAACATACATTCCAACATATCCATCTGGACATTGGCTATTTGGATTTGCCTCTAAGCAATACGACCCAAGGCAAGATTTACAAGCGGACTGGTGGAATAGCCTTAGGCTAAAAACACGGTATTATAATACCATCCTACATCAGGGTTGCTTTGCGATTCCAAACAATGTACGAGATGCATTGAGAGAAGCAAAAGAGTAAAACTCACAATTTTAACTTCTCACATAGTATCTCAAATCAGAAATCAGGTTTCTAGCTTCTAGCCAAGCTAAATCTCTAAAAAGGAGGTTTCTCTAAATGGGAAAAGCACTTATCATCGGCGCAGGCGGTGTGGCAGGTGTCGTCATTCACAAATGCTGCCAGAATAGCACTGTTTTTACGGAAATATGTATCGCCAGTCGAACAAAATCAAAATGCGATAAATTCAAAGAGAAATTACAAGACAAAACTACTACAAAAATCACTACAGCTCAAGTAGATGCCGACGATGTCAATCAATTGATTTCTCTCATCAGACGGGAACAACCAGATATTGTTATCAATGTAGCACTTCCCTATCAGGATCTAACTATTATGGATGCTTGCCTTGCCACAAAAACTGACTATGTGGACACTGCTAATTATGAACCGAAGGACACTGCAAAGTTTGAATACAAATGGCAGTGGGCATACCGAGAGCGCTTCGAACGGGCAGGAATTACGGCACTTTTGGGATGCGGTTTTGATCCAGGTATAACCGGTGTATTTTGTTCCTATGCGCAAAAGCATTACTTTGATGAGATTCGCTATATTGATATTTTAGACTGCAACGGTGGTGATCATGGCTATCCATTCGCCACAAATTTTAATCCAGAAATTAACATTCGGGAAGTTTCCGCCAACGGAAACTATATCGAAAACGGGAAATGGGTGGAAACAAAGCCCATGGAAATCAAGCGAGTTTACAAATTCGATCAAGTCGGCGAAAAAGATATGTATCTACTGCATCACGAAGAGTTAGAATCATTGGCGTTGAATATTCACGGTATCAAACGAATTCGTTTCTTTATGACATTTGGACAAAACTATCTAACACACTTGAAATGCTTGGAAAATGTGGGAATGACTTCCATTAAACCGATTATCTATGAAGGAAGAGAAATTGTTCCGCTGCAATTTTTAAAAGCCGTGTTACCTGATCCTGCTTCTCTCGGTCCACGCACAGTTGGCAAAACAAACATTGGCTGTATCTGTCAAGGTATCAAAGACGGAAAACCGTTGAACTACTATGTATACAATATCTGTGATCATCAAGTATGCTACAAAGAAGTAGGCTCACAAGCAGTTTCATATACAACTGGTGTTCCAGCCATGATTGGTGCTATGATGGTGATGACCGGAAAATGGAAAAAGCCAGGCGTATACAACGTAGAAGAGTTCGATCCAGATCCATTTATGGATGCACTTAATCAATGGGGGTTACCCTGGAAAGAAGATTTTCATCCTACATTAGTTGACTGATGCAAATTCATGTAAAAAATGTTCCAACTATTATTGAAAAAATCAGCTCTTTTATTTCCTCACACAAAAAGCACCGAAGAGAAATCCACGGTGCCAATTCATCACAATACGATTTATAAAAGCATGAAAACACACGTCACATTTTTTACGGAAACAGTCCTTTCATTTCTTCTGTCTTAATTAACCGACGCAGTGCCAAAATATAGGCACCAATTCGTAGAGTGCAGTTCGAACGTTCAGATTCCTCCACAATTTCGCCAAATGCACGAGTCATAATTCGCTCCAGCATTTCTGTTACCTGTTCTCGATCCCATGCAAGCTCTTGGATATTTTGTACCCACTCAAAATAAGATACAATGACACCACCACTGTTCGCAAAGATATCCGGTACAAGGATAATACCTCGTTTTTCTAGTATTGCATCTTCATTTGTCGTTGTTGGTCCATTTGCACCCTCTATCACATAACGACAGCGCAGTCCTTCTGCCACTTCACCATCAATTTGATTTTCCATTGCCGCTGGAACAAGGACATCACATTCACAAGTCAGCACTTCTTTTGACGAAACGTGACGAACGCCGGATTTGTTATACATTTTTAATAAGTGTCCTTCTGCTAGAAAAGCAAAAATCTCATCTGCGTCCAATCCATCTGGGCAAATAATTCCTCCAGAGACATTGCTGAGTCCCATAATCACTGCACCTCGATGATAAAAAATCCGTGCCGCATTGCCACCTACGTTGCCAGTACCTTGTATGGCAACTCGTGTACCCTTTAACTGTTCTCCATATTTCTCAAGGAGCAGCTTTGTACTAATCACTACACCTCTACCGGTTGCAGATGTGCGTCCTTTCGAGCCACCCAATTCCACGGGCTTTCCTGTAACAACACCAGGACACGGCTTGCCATGCAGCATACTATACGTATCCAAAACCCATGCCATTGTCTGTGCATTCGTATTTACATCCGGTGCTGAAATGTCCTTATCTGCACCAATCAGTGGCTCGATAGCATAAGTATAGCGACGTGTCAAACGACAAAGTTCCCCATTTAATAACGTCGTTGGATCCACTCGAATGCCACCTTTCGCACCACCATAAGGAATATTGACCACTGCACACTTTAACGACATCCACATTGCCAAAGCCTTGACCTCGTTCAAGTCGCAATTCTGATGAAAGCGAATGCCACCTTTAAACGGTCCTCGAATGTTAGAGTGTTGTACACGATAACCCTCAAATACACGAATCGTTCCATCGTCCATGCGAATCGGTAAATATACTTTGGTTTCACGCTGTGGATTTTTGATAATTTCGAACATCTCTATAGAAATATTTCCGGCTCCCATAGCAGATTCCATGACGGATACCACATTCTCATACGGATCATAATGCTTTTCCTTAAATGCCTCCTCAAGGCAATGCCCATGATAATCAAAGGCTGCATCATGAGCCACCGAAAAATCTGCGTAACTCCCTTGTTCGCCTTTGTTATGGCTATTGTATAAGATTTTGAAGTAAAAGTCAAGCAAAATCGCAAAAAGAAAAACAAAAAGTAGAATTTAAAACATTTTTCTTTTATTTTCAATTTATTTTATTATGTCAAAGTCATTTTTCAAAGCACTCCGTTTGCATTGCACTTGAATTTGCTATCGGCATTCTATGAAAAATGCGTTCACACCTCATGCAACATCCTCATGGTCTTTTTTGATTCAATAGTAAAAAACACTGTTAATATTTGTATGATATGACGAAAACGAATTTGACGTTAAAAAAATTTATATTTCTATTGACAAATGCGACAATTTATCGTATAATAAATACATCTTCTTGGTCAATTGTTGACAGTAATGTGTAAACATTCATTGTTCTACCCAAGAGTTACTACCAACTGTATTGACTGCTTACTTTAAAATTGTCTAATAACTTCAAGGTGGTGTATTGATTGTGAAAAAGGAAAAAAACGCCGAATTTTGCCAGAATCTCGCTAAATTGCGAAAAGAGAAAGGCTTAAAGATGAAAGATGTTGCAATCAGCATTGGGGCAAATCCTACGACTTATCGAAAATATGAAAGTGGTGATTTAGAACCCGGATTTATCACACTGGTAAAATTGGCAGATTTTTATAATACCTCAACGGACGTATTACTCGGCAGAACAATGTATGATCGAACCGACCTGATTGATCAAATTGCACTTGCATATCGACTCAGTAAATCGCAAAAAGGAATGTTGACTGCATACTTATATATGGATGGAAAAATACGAGAAACCCTCTTAGATGGTATCTTACAATTGGCAGACGGTGTGCATACCACAAAAAAAGATGCACCTGTTGTTGCACGTTTTTTTCAACGCCATATCAATCAGACATCTGCCGAATATAGCTATGATTTAGAAAATAGTGATAATTGGGAAACCGTACCAATTGTAGACTGTCCAGAAGCAAATGAAGCTGACTTTATTGTAGTTGTCGATGGTGACAGCATGGAACCGACTTTTCACAATGGAGACAATGTCTTTGTAAAATTAGCGGAAGAAGTTCTGCCAAATCACATTGGATTATTCCGTCTCGGGGAGCAAGCGTATATCAAGCGATACGGAGAAAATTGTCTTCTCTCAGACAACCCTGACTACCCCAGCATTTTTGCCAGCGAGGACGAATCAATTACTTGCATTGGTACAGTCATAGGATTAGCGGACGTTCTAGAAAGTTCTTATTGTTAATTACTCATAATTTTTTCAAAAAGGAGCAAATATTAAATGAAAATCACACCCTATACACGCATGGTATTTTATCATGAAACAGACCACATGGATATCGTCAATCATTCGAACTATATTCACATGACAGAAGAAGCTCGTGTAGACTTTATGGGAAAAATCGGTGTTGGTTATGAGGCAATGGAAAAGCAAGGCGTCATGTTGCCTGTTCTAGGCGTTACTTGTCGCTACCTCCGCTCACTGCACTTTGGGGAACATTTCTCCGTTTATTCGTATATCACCAAATATAACAGCTTCAAATTAGAACTAAAATACAAAATTTTCTGCACAGAAAGTGGCGAAAAATGCGCTATTTCTACTTCCTCCCACTGTTTCACGAATACAAGCATCAAACCAATTCGAATTTGTGACAAATATCCGGAGATGGATACATTTTTTCAACTGGCAACTGAAGTTAGCTATTAAATTTGACATATTTTTTTATTTTCTAAAAAAAGCTCTCCCAAAAGGGAGAGCTTTTACGATCTGAAGTATAAAATCAGAACCAATAAACACAGAATAACTTTTCTATCCTCTCAAAACTTCATTTCAATCTTCTTGTTTATGGTACCATCGCCTTAAGCATTTTTTCTCGTACAGTAACTTTTTTCTCCATCAGCTTATCGAAATGTTCCAAATATTCGTATGGAAATTTATAATTGTGAATTCGTGTAATTTTACCATTTGGTGCAATAATTTTCGTAGATGCTCCACATCCAGCCCCAAAAATTGACTGACTTTCATCCATAATCAAAATATTGTACAATGACTCTTTTCCTTTTCGTGCATAGCCTACGTTTTCTTGATTATCAACAGTGTTTTTCTGTCGATACATATAGTACGGCGCATATCCTTGTTCCGGCAAACGTGTCATACTCTCCTGCACCATTGGATGTACCGAATTATGCATTTGTGTTTTCCCTTGTGCAAACAAGTTCGCCGCCCGTTTCAACGTCAATGAATGTATTGTAATGCTATCCGGCTCCAGTTCTAAAATTTGATTTAATGTATCATGAAAGCCCATTGGTGTATCTGTTGGTAATCCTGCAATCAAATCCATGTTGATATTATTAAAACCTACTTCTCGTGCCAAAGCATAGGCATCTAGTGTCTGCTGTACCATATGTTTTCGCCCAATTGCCTCCAAAACATGATTCTGCATCGTCTGCGGATTCACTGAAATACGAGAAACGCCATAGCTTCGAAGTGTTTCCAACTTCTCTCTCGTAATGGTATCCGGTCGTCCCGCTTCGACACAATATTCACGCAGTGACGACAAATCAAAATTTTTTTGTACAGCATCGAGTAACTGTGCCAGCTGCTGTACTGTGAGAGCTGTTGGCGTACCACCGCCGAAATAAATCGTATCTACCGTCAAGTGTAACTGTCGAACCATTTCGCCCCATAATGAAAGTTCTTCACATAGGCGATTCACATACGCCGAAATCAGTTGATGTGCCTTTTCTACAGAATGCGATACAAATGAACAATAACTGCACCTAGTCGGACAAAAGGGTATGGAAATATATAGTCCAACACTATTCATCGGCGTTGTCTGCAATAGCGGCTCTTGTACACAAGCCGTTTCATAAGTCAATGCAATTTTTTCAGGAGTCACCCAATATTTTTCTTGCATCTGCTGCATAATTTCCAATTTGGATAAACCCGCTCGCAGCAGTGGCTGAATTTTCTTTACTGGTCGAATTCCCGTCAAAAGTCCCCATGCTGGTTTTTGTCCGGTAAGTTTTTGAAAAACGTGAAAAAGCATCGCACTAAACTGATATTCACACAATGACTTCTCTATTGTCGAGTTATATGCTGAAAGAACTGCTGTTTCTATTTCGCTCTTTCCCTGCAAACGAACCATCACAAAAAAACGACTTCTATTATTCTCCAATTCTTCCAGTGTCAAAATTACACCCTCCGCTGCGTCTTTTGGCAATGCACTTGTATCATAAAAGAAAGAAAATCGAGTCATTGGCAAAAAAATTTTGCAAATACATTCAATTTCATATTTTAACGTATGTCCATCCAAACAAACCGGAAACGCCACTTTTTCGGAAGAAGTTGTCGCCATAATAAGCTCCTTTATTCTCATAGAATTTATAAAAAATAATCACTCCTAACCACCAGCTTGTGAGCAATTATTATCTTTTGTTACCTTACAAGTGAAATTTATTTATATACTAGATTTCCAAATTTATTGTATCACGATTTGTAATGCTTGTCAAGGGAAATTATTAAATTTCGATTGATGGTGTATAATAAAACTTGACACAAACTGAAGAAGAGGAGTAAAATAAAAAGAGAGAAGGAGTGTGTCAAAAATGGGTACAGTGAAGAAATATGATGATGAATTCAAAAAGCAAGCAATAAAGCTGGAGAAAGAGATAGGAAACAAGACAGCAGCCAGTGAATTGGGTATTCCCATGCTATGGCAGAAAACGTATGTACATGGCTTTGCTGAATAAAAAAGATGTTGGAAAAATCAATATTGCCATTCCTTGCGAAGGTACAGTTCGTAATGTCATGGAACAGTTCGGACTTATCCACAAGGTGCGCAGAAAGCCGAATGGCATCACGAAATCAGAGGCTGCATCATACATTCAGATAGAGGAAGTCAGTATACGAGTACAGAATATCGTATGGCAATACAAAAATACGGAATTGTTCAAAGTATGAACAGTGCTGGCGGCAGATGCCACGATAATGCCAGATGCGAAAGCATATGGGCAAGAATGAAAGAAGAATTGTTTTACAGTCGTAATGATAAATCAGAAAACTACACGATGGAGGAGTTAAAGACAATGATTTGGAGATATTTCATGAGCTATTGGGCAAACAGGAGGATTTGCACTGCCAACAACGGACTTTCTCCCGGCGGTCAAGAGAAGACTCTACTATGATAACTCTTCCCTTGCTGCCTAAAATTTGTTCGAAAAAATTGTGTCAAGTATTATTGACAAAATCATTCCCCAAAAATCGCTTATGGGAACAAAAAGACATGATGTGAGAACTTCCTTACGATTTTTTCAAGAAAACAAGCAACATAATCATAAAAGATACTGGAAAATAGAATTTAAAATGGAAAGGAGTTGTTTTACATGGAAAATGAAATCATGAAGTTTGAAGAGGTTATGGAGTTTCTGAACGTTGGTAAAAATACACTTTATGCGCTCCTAAACTGTGGAGAGATTCGAGCATTTAGGATCGGAAAGATTTGGAGGATTCCTAGGAGATTATCTGTATAAATTTAGTTCTGAAAATGCCCTCTTTCCTTAGACTTGCTTTTGGCTATATTTATATTATACCACATTGTCTAACAAATGGGGAGCATTTCACATTTCAAGTTTTTTGATATATGAAGCGTTTTGATGTATTATTCCATTTCGTTCTTCGCATATGCCTGACCAGATCGATACGCATAGAGACACTCTGTATTCCAGAATGTCGCAGTTGCATGATCTTCACTGACCAGTCCCAGCGTTGTGACAAACGTTCCGTTGCTGTTCAAATATTCGCCATCGCTGGTGTAATCAATGGTAACGCTGTCACCGGTGGCAAGTTCTCCATCCAGATATGCGCTGACATAATCATAATCCGTATTCGACCAGTTCGTAACCTCTGTTATGATATAAGTCCCCCGCTTGTCTGTTTGCAGCAAACTGCTGCCAGTGCCGTTTTCACAGTTGATTGTCACATATGTGATGCTCTCCGCAGCTGTTGCCGTATCCGGATCATTGCCCTCTGCGTAATATACTACCAAAAAAAAGAACGTCTGCTCTGTGTCGGTCGAATCTGCATCTACGGTCAAACCATCGCTCTCCACAATCTCCTTTTCCACTTCCAAATAGAGATGCGTCACATCGGTTCCGACCTGGTTAGTTACCGCATCACCGTGCGCAACAATGCTCGTATAGCTTGTCGTTTCACAGTCCTTCGTATACGTAATCCCCGCTGTATTTCGGATTTCTGCATCCTCCGTTTTTGTTACTGTTTGCTCACCGTAAAATGTTAAGATGATTTCGTTACCTGCGCTTTGTGTAATACCACCGTCATATATAATGGTAAAGCTTGCGATATCACTCTCAGAATAATCTGTTCCACACGTTCCCGACAGCGGATTTTCATTCGCATCATAATACGTAATCGTGTAAGAAGTTTCGCTAATCTCCGTATTATTGATCTTGATTGTAGTCGGGTCGATGACAAAGTCATCCGGCAGCGCATCTCGAAGCCTTGTAACCATACAGCCTGACAAGTCAGAAAACGTCACCGTGTAAGTATAATAACCCGAATTATTCACATCTTCCTCATCGTCCATATCCATGCCGACTTCCACCGTCGTTGAAGCATCGCTTGTTGCGCCGCTGTTCATTTCTGAGAGATACGTCCACTCCGCCGTATTGGTCAGAAGTATGCGTTCCTCGCTGGCTTTGATTTGGTCGATAATAACGGCATACTCGACATAATACTGCTCAAAGTAGTCGATTTCTGAAATCTCCCATGTGATTTCTCCACTGCCTGCATCATACATAATTGTGAACGTAACGCCGTCACTATCGGTCTTCGTCCATGTGGTTATATCACCTGACATACTCCCACCATCACTGCTCGTCAAAATCGTCTGCACCACGCCATAATAGTTCCCGGTATTTTTCGCACGGTCTTGCTTTAGGATTTGAATGGAGTTCTCTTGCAGGGTGCAGCCAACAGGAACAGAGTCGGTTACTACAATGTCTTCCGAGTCTGCAAGACTGGTGCTTGCCAAATCCATGCGATAAACTAGCGTATCGCCGCTCAGGACGCTCAGGCGTTCACTGTCGTCCATAATGTCCGTATCGTCTACGCTGCGAAGCGCATTGTCATATTCCGTCAGCGACTGATAATTCAGACTCGTATCACTGCTCGAATCTGTACTGCCAAGTCCTGCGTTGATTTCGTCCACATCTGTTTCCCCAAAAAGCACAGACTTTGTCGATTGCACGGCGACCGGCTTATAGGTGTTCACAAGCGAAATCTCAATCACGGCATCCGTATCCTCTTCGCCTGCCGCATCGCTATCTTTTCCGATTACCAAAATATAGCCGCCAAGGGAATCGTCATATTGCAGCATGCCGTTTGCAAGGGATATTTCCACGCTGTTCCATCCGTCAAACGAATCCGTCAGCAGCAAGTGCGTGATTTCCGTGAGGAGATACGTCCCCTTTTCCAGCGTATAGCCGGAGGAATAGGTCAAGGATTCTTCTCCCTCATCATTTTGAGAAACATCTTTCTTTCTTTTCGATTATATCCGCCTGTTTGCTTCTTCTTCTTTCTTCCCTAAGAATACTAATAGCAGCGATTGATGCAGGATTTGAATATGATGATATGCTTCTTGAAAATAGTATACAAAATTATTTAAAAAATAATTATACACCAGTAAGCATTCCTATGGATGATTCAGAATATCTTGTGGTTGAAAGCGAAAGTTCTAATGAACGTGAGACTATTTATGTGTATGATTTCACGGATTCATTAAATAAATTCTTAAAATATGGTGCAAATGATTTTCATACACATTATTTTCAGTGCAATGCTAATGTGTATGATAATGATAATAAAAATTTATTTAGCCCCTTATCAATAATGAAGCAAACTTATAGGGTTACAAAATATTATGATGATTCGTCGCAAATATGCATTAGTTTTAGGAATGCTATATCTGATTATACATGGCTGATAGAACAGGTAAAAAATGATGCCCTTTACAACATCAAATTAGAAGAACATTGGAATGATATGTGTGAAAATACATACACTGATATGCCTTTTTATCATAGTGCTCTTCCGTTCGTTTTTAATGGCGAGGAAATAAACGCAGAAATATTCGGAAACATTTTGTATGGTTATATAGGTAATGCCGATGGACTTTTCGGAATTAGAATTAGTAGGTGGAGGAAGTCTTTATTCTATTATAGATACGGGAAAGCCGGATAATTCTGAAGACACTGCAATGGTAAAAAAAGAATTTCAAATGTACAATGAGGTGAAACATAATGCACTTTAAATCTAAAAAGCGTAAGGCCATATTTATCATTGCTGTACTGAACTTGTGCGTACTTGGGTTATCTGTCACGTATAATTTGACAAAGGTCGATCCAGTTGATTATTTTAATAATCACGAAGATGAATTTAATCAAATTGCAGAATATTTTAGTGATAATCCTGAGATTAATTTTGATGTTCGTAGCGGAGAATTGGATGATTTAGAAAAAATTGATGATTATGAAGTTGTAAATTCAATTCAAAATATTATGTCTGATGGAATTATTTTTGAAATCAGGAACTATAACCATGATGCTTCGAAAATAAAAATATATTTTAGATGTTGCAATATTTTTGTGAAAGAAGATGAAACAATTTCTATCGTTTTCTCCATGCATACGCCACAACCTGAGATTAGCTATAAGGGTGATCAGATTGAATATGTATTTGACTATGAGCAAATAGATGATAATTGGTATCGCAAATTTAAGCACTTTTAAGGAAAATTAAAATCCATATAATTCTGCAATTTTTGGAAGGAGCGGTATGATTTAGATTTTCTATATCATACAAATTTAAGATGGGATACTGGGGAACCGGATTATATCAGAATGATGTTTCTGATGATGTAAAAGAATCATATTTGCGTGCATTAAAAAATGGAAATGACAATATGATAGCTACGAAAAATATAATGGAACAATGCTCAGACTATATTGCTGATGAGGAGGACAGTATTTACTTCTGGCTTACTTTAGCGGATACGCAATGGAATATGGGGCGATTGCTTCCGGACGTAAAGGAACACGCTATTTTTTGCATAGAAAGGTATTTAAATAATGCGAAGGATGCGTATTTACTTTCGAAAGGAATACTTACTCGGTTAAAGGAAAAACTGATACAGCCGCAGCCTCCGGAAAAGCGTATTCCAAAAGAACGAAGGTATGTTTGTCCTTGGAAAATCGGCGATGTTTTTGCATTTCAAATTGGCACGGAAAAATTTCAAGAGCATCCTTTATTTCGTCATTGGATTGTGATTCAAAAGATAAGGGCAGTTCCTTGGTATCCGCATCACATAATTCCGGTGATTACTGTTCGCTACTCTCCGAATGCAGAGCGTCCACTGCTAAATAAAGTAACAGCATATCCGTTGATTCCAATTGCCAAACATTATGAAAGAAGAAATGAGCATGGAAAACCAATTGGCGATTTTCGTTATGATTATGAACTGGGATTGGTTATGACTTCAAAGCGAAATATGCCAGATACTTTTTTCTACCTTGGCGAGCTGCCAGTTCAAATGCCGAAGAATTCATATCAAAAAGAAAAAGGAAAAGAATTCGAATGCTTTTATTCAAAATGGACTAAGATTGAAGAGCTTCTTCTCGGAAAATACACAAAGTTTGTTGAGGAATCGTGATTTGATAAGGTGAAAGATGTACCTGAGATTGTATGGAGTTGCTCTTTTGGGGATCATTTTCAGTTTTATGCTGATCCGTCAATGCTTGAAGCCATCCTTTATCAATCCGGATAAAGTGATGTGAGGCATATATGCTGATAAAATTGTTCGTCATATGAATACCATAAATCATATTGGTCGGATTTGTGCAGTCATTTTAACGATTGCTTTGACAGTTCTTTTCATTGTTCCTGCAATCGTGGATACAGTGCATATCAATCGAAACGAATATGTTTACGAGATTGTAGAGACAACGAGTGATTGGAATCGTAATAGTTACAATTCGAAATATGGTCATACACAATTTATACTACATACAGAATTTATTTATGATCCCGAGCTTGAAGAAATACGTTATGTTCCGGAAAATGAGCTTTCATAAACAACCGAAACTCCTGATATTGCGATTACTGATTATGAAAAAGGAAATTATTATCTGGTCCGCTACCTTCCTTATTTGACTTACGGTGAAGTGATACTTGTGATTGACGATATTGAGCAGTATAAGACATAAAATGAATAGATAAACTAAAAGCTATTTATCACGAAAAAACTGCTCTCTGTCAAATCGACAGTAAATATTTGATTTTGAAAAAATCTACCTTGTTTTAAGCAGGGTAGATTTTTTTAGTGAAGGCAGCATCGCATTTCATCAATATCGTATAATGGAGAAAATTCCTAGCAACAAGCAATTATTCTCTACAATGCTTGCCATAAAAAGGCCTAGATTTTATCTTTGTATATAAGTGAAGAACCAAATAATGCAGAAAAACGACCATATAGTGCAAACCTATTGCAATTGGCAATTTCTTTTGTTACAGTAAAAGCATAAGATACTTGTAATTTACTATTATCAGAAAGTATAATTCAAAAGTATTTCAATGACCAAATGATGCAGAAAATCGACCAAATAGTGCAGACCTGTTGAAATTTGCGAATTTTTCTGTTATAGTGAAAATGCAAGATATCTTGAAAATAGTGAAAGGAGGCGGTGCTATGAAAACAGGAAAAAAGAAAATTTTGACTGGCGTTGCGATAGCTGTCAAGAAAACTTCTATACTTTTCGCTAACGCATCATGCACATAGTGGGATTATGATCCCAAGAAACCGGAAGCAGTGAAAAAACTACGAAAATTTTAATACTGCGAATCAAAAGTCATAACAGTTGCAGACGTGTATCAGCTTGACACTTTTGTGATTAAAATCGCAGCTTATTTAATGAAAATCTTTAATGACCGAAAGGAGAAGTACCATGAAATCAAAAAGAATACTCGCTTGTATCGTGGCGGCAACTACGCTGTTTACAGGTACCATGTCTTCTGGATTTGTTACATCCGCCGAAGAAAACATAGAGCAGTCCTATACCTACGACGACTATAATGTGCTGTATCAAGTCACCAATTCGTGGGGTGACACCGAAGTCGTTTCTATCACATTAACGAACACTGGTGAAGATGCTATCGAGAACTGGATGCTCTACTTTGACCCTAACAGAGATGTTACTTCTGTGACGAATGTACAGCAGATGACTACTTCCGACGGCATTACCTACTACAAAAATAGTGGGTATAATGCTGATGTGGATGTAGATTCTTCTGTCACATTTACATATTTTGTGGATAACTGTACCGCTGTGCCGGATTCGTTCACACTGTGTCAGACAAGAGAGGAGAAGGAATCTGGCTATGAAGTGTCACTGCAAGTAAATGAAACTTGGGGAACCTCTTTCAATGGAGCAATCACCATTCAGAACAACACGGATACGGACATCGAAGGATGGGAACTGACAGTCGATACGAACTTTACTATTACGGAAATCACCAATAGCTGGGCAGCAACTGTGACTGAACTGGAGCCTTACAGCTATTTGCTGAAAGGCACATATACAGGAACGGTTTATGCGAATTCCAGCGTGTCGCTTGGATTTGTTGGTGTGATGGATGGAGAGCCGGAGATTACAGATTATTCCTTGACAGAGATTGTGGTGGACAAAGATGTAATCAACGCTATTTTGAATGATAACGATAAGGAATTTTACGATGACTGTATCGATTGGTCAACCTTACCTGACCTTGACGAAGATGGTCTTCCAGATGAATATGAAGAAGAATACGGTTGTGACCCTGATAATCCGGATTCAGATGGAGACGGTTTGCCGGATGGTTATGAAATCCTTACCGTAGGTTCTGATCCGGCAGATGCAAACTCATTAGATGCTAACTTGAATGACGGAGAATATGACAATGATCAAGATGGCTTAACCAATTATGAAGAATACGTACTTGGCACAGATCCGCTTGTTGCAGACTCTGATTTTGATGGCTTGTCTGACGGAGATGAGACTGATGTATATGGGACAGATCCGTTGAATGCAGACACGGATGGGGATGGTTTGTCGGATGGAGATGAAGTTGCACTCGGTCTTGACCCATTGTCGACGGATACAGACGGTGACAGCATCACAGATAATGAGGAGGTTTTCTCCCAAAGTAGAACATTCGACGGTGATGAAGAAGATTCCTTAGTGAAATCCATTGATGTTGCATTTGAGGGTACCGGCTATGTTTATTCCAACACAAAAGTGAAAAGTGTTATGGACATCGATTGGATGTGTTCCAATGTCGTTGGATTGATTGGCGACCCTTACGATATTTCTTCTACCTCATCTGTTAACACAGGCAGTATCATATTTCATGTGGATCAATCATCTTTAGGAGATACAAGTTTTGACAACCTTGCTATTCTTTGGTATGACGAAGAAAATCAGCGATTTGAAGAAATGGAAACGGTTTTAGATGTTGAAAATTCCACCGTGTCTACTACGGTCAGCCATTTTAGTAAGTATCTGATTGTAGATTGTACGAGATGGTATGCGGCTTGGTCAGAAAATTATTATCCGTCGAATGGAACTACTTTGCATACAGCTATCACAATCGACTGTTCATCAAGCATGGAAACAAACGACCCTAATTGTTATCGAATAGCAGCCGCAAATTCCTTTGTAGATGTAATGACAGCCGCTGATTTGGCTTCCATTATATTCTTTGCCGATGGTGCTGAGGAAAAACAAGAGCTTACTGATGATGAAGAAGCACTGAAAGCTGCAATTGAGGAAGTTTTTTCTGCTGGGACAACGAACTATGATGATGCTTTAACAATTGCAATAGAAAGCTTAGAAAAGCAGTCAGATTCCAATGCTGATAATATCATTATTTTTCTCTCTGATGGTCGTCCAACATATTTGGAAAATGGAACGGGAAAAGAAATATCTGCTGCAGATTTTGATTATTCATTAGTCGATGAAGCCGCAAGTAAGGGCATTCGCATTTATACAATCGGATTAACTGATAATGTAAATGAAGAAATCTTGAAGAAAATGGCAAGCAGAACGAATGGTGAATACTTTTATGCCAATACTGCTGATGAGCTTGTAGAATATTTCCTGTCCATCAACATGGAAGAAAAATATGATACTACTACGGACACAGATGGGGACGGCTTACCTGATTTGTTTGAAGAGTGCGGAATGCCAGTTGCGAATGGTCAAATATTGTTCAGCGATCCGAATGCAGCGGATACAGACGGTGATGGACTGCTTGACGGCGAAGAAGTGCTCGTAAATGTAGTTAATGATGAAGAAGACGTAGAAAGAGCTTATAACTTTATGCAGGAAAGCATACCGGATATATACATCAGCGATAATGGTGGAATATATTTTGAAATGATTACTAATCTTGAAAAGATAAGCACCTCAGATGATGGAATTAATGATTTTGATAAATTAAATCTTGAAAAGATCTTTGACAAATATAAGTCCGAATATTATTCACAGGACTGTGCATATTATGATTTTTATGATGATGAAGAATACTATTATGAGCATCTTGATGAACGCTTCAAAGAACGTAATGCATTAAAAAAATATACGGTTGAGTCCCTATTCCCTAAATTTGATGATGATTCATTGAATAGTTCATCTAATTCAACATATATTATAGTAGATGGTAATAATATAGAAATTCATGTGAATTTAATGTTATGGGATGCTCAATATATTGAAGATGAACCATTAAACGGATCTGATTATAATTATAATCAACTTGCGTCACAGATGCTAAAGAATATTGATGATAATGATACTAGAACGCTGAGAGAAGCATTTGTTGATGGGTTGAAATATTATTGGGAAGATTCATTAACGGGGTCGTTGTTTAATTTTTATCCTGGAATGGAAATTAACACTAGTATCGTTGTTCATGATTTCACTGGTACAGATACCTACTATGATAATGGAATAAACCACAAAAGCAGAATGTATGTGGTATTACATTCGGAGGAAGGCAGATCATATATGACGGTAAATGAAATTAATATATTTTGCGATCGAGATATCCTTGATTTCTATAGATCGTCCTCTCATGAATTTGGTCATATTCTAGGATTAGCTGATTATTACTCAGATGCAGGAAATGAAATTCCATTAATTAATGATGTGCAACTTAATCCAGAAATACGAAAGAACGGATTGATGAATTGTGCATATGCAAATCTGGTTGAGTTGACGCCAAACGATATTGAAATGGCTATATATGGATCTTTTGATGACTCTTTTTCAGTTTCGCAATTTTATATACCTAGTAGAGAAAATGAAATTTCAACCGCACTTCGTGAGAAAATAATGTACAGCAAGAATTATACAAGTTACAAATGGGTAGAAGATGGTTACTTTATACCTGCTACTTCTGATATCGAAAATAATAGCTTGTTTGAATATTATCTCTACAATGATAATATTACAATAACTGGACTTGATGAAGAACTCAAATATGCTGAAAATATTGATGTGCCTTCGGAAATAGATGGTTATCCTGTTAAATTTATTAATGCGATTTCTTTTGAAGGTTGCAGTAATTTGGCTAGCATTTGATGGAGCAGCTGCCCAGTATACAAAGTGTGATGGAAATTGGAAAATGGGCTTTCGACGATTGCGAATCCCTAAAAGAAATCAACATCCCCACCAGCTTGATAAAAATCGAAGCGGGACTTTTCAAGGGCATTCCGCTCGAAAATGTAGAACTTCCTAAAACGCTCACCGAAGTTGGAAAAGAAGCGTTTTACGGCACGAAATCCTTCTGTCTGACATCAGAGAATTACACGTTAACACTTTCCGTTCTCCCCGAATCGCCACAAAACCGAAAACGACTCCTGCAACGAGAAAATCCCCCAATTTATCATTAAAAAAGACCTCGACAAGAAGTGGGAGATTGTCGCCAGCATAAAGAAAGTGCCACTGAAACATATGCTATCCGCATTTATGACGCTGACGTATGACCACGCAGCAGCGAAAGCCTATCTGAAGCGCAGCATCAAAAAGGCGATGCAGACCTTTATTGATATGCAGGACGTTGACTTTATTACGGACGTGCTAAACCTTGGCTTTGTGACCATGAAAAACTTTGACGAAATCTTTGCCTATGTCAATGCCAAAAAGGGCGGCGAATTTACAGAACTGAAAGTAGTGCTGCTCAACTATAAAGAGGGCGGCGTCACAGCTTGCCTTCCTTTTTTCTATTATATCCGACTTCCTTCAACTTTTTTTCGGTGGATGTACGGTGGATGTATTTTTCAATTTTGAATCAAATAAAAAAATCACGCAATCTCGAAAAAGTACCGAAATTGCGTGATTTATTCTGGTTGCGGAAGCAGGATTTGAACCTACGACCTTCGGGTTATGAGAATTCGTGATGCCATATTATCCAGTATCGTGTTGTGCTAAAAAGTACGAAAATACGTCATTTTTCCGGTTATAGGCACTGATCCTGTTAAAAATATTTTTCTGTGGTGGATGTACAAGTGGATGTATATTTCCCATCAAGAAATTCAAAAAGTAAGCTGCCTAACAGATCATAACTTAAACTGGACAATTTGCTTCACCCATTGTAGTGACACCTATATCCGGTTGTACTCAGTGTTTCTTCCAACGTGCATTTGGTATTTCTCATCGGGGTCTTAGAGACTTTTCTTAACAAGCAAGCCTTTAATCGGGAGCAGTAAATTTTTGAGAGGTTCTTTTCGTATTGTATTTGGTTTAGTCAAAAAAGAATAAGCTGATGATCTGTCCACGATTTCTGTTGTGCAATATGAACCACATCATCGGGCATACTGTTTCCAATCAGAAACGGGGATTTCGGGTCATGCAGTTTCATATTCTGCATGACAAGTCTGTTGTCGGCATTGACGTAACAATATTTGCATAAGTGACCACAGGTGTTGTACTGTCCAATATCTCTGCCGAAAACGCAGGTACACGCTGAACGCTGTGACTTGATTTTTGATTTTGGTATATCAAGTCTTCCATGAATTGCCTTTTCCAAAATATTTTGCGTAAGACAGCCGCCGCAGTCTGCACCATAGACTGCAAGCTCATCACCATCACAGCAGGGACGAACTGTCATATCATATTTTTTTGCAATTTCAATCAGCGCCTTTCCAAGAGCAATTCTATCAGCTTTTTCAACTGCCCTTGCCTGCGGAAAGTTACGTTTTGTTTTCTCGTAAAGGTCAATAAAGCTGATCACACAGCTATGTGTATAGCCATAAAGCAGTTTTGTTATTTCTTCAAAATCGTTGATATGCCGATTGATTGTGTATGTTTCGGTGAGGAAAACCGGGTCATATCGCCATCCCATACTGTCTGCACCTACGATTTTTGAGAGCCGAATAAAATCATTAATAACCTTTTCCTTTGGCGGAACATTTGGCTCAATTTCCCTGCCGTATGAAGTAATCGTCACAAACCAATATTGACCATAGGGGAATAACACTTCCATACGGTCAAGCATAGGTGCAGGATTTTTCGTGCAAAAACCGATAATATCTACCACATCGGGAGAGAGCGAATATTTCGTAACCTGATTTGGATAATACGGATTTCGGGTGCAGACAAATTCCGCTTTGATCCGATTGACAAACCATTCGGAATAGAATGCAGGAATATCTGTTCTCATACCAGTCTGAATAATCATCGCATCACTTCCTCGATAACTTCGTGGATATTTCCGTCAATACAAATCGACTGTGATTTGATTTCAGGCGGAACGCCAGCCTGTCCATAATTCAGACACACAAAAGTAGCATTGGGATTTTCTGCTGTCATCTGCCAGAACGGGTACTTGATAATGATAGGCGTATTGAAGCCGACACCGAGTTCAAGGAAAACAATACGCTGATGTTTGTGCGTGCGGATAAAGTTTTCGTAACGCTCTGCTGCTTGATCCCAACCGCTGTCCTGCACAAAAGTATCGTCTGCTCTGAGGTTCATTGACATAGGCTTACCACATTTCGGACACTTCGGAATCAGCTCTGTCGGAACGGACATTTTCAGCTTGCGATCAGCAGGGCGGATCAATTCACCGTCATTTCCGATTGTAAAGCCCTGTGCAAGCACCGTTTCTCTGATAACCGTTTCGTTATCGTAGGTATCGTTATGGCAAGGTTCACTGCACTGAAATAGGCCGTAATCACCCTACGTATAGAACAGCCGCTTTTTGTCAAATCCTGCCTTCTGAAAGCAATGGTCAACATTGGTAGTCAGCACAAAGTAATCCTTATCCTTAACAAGAGTAAAAATATTCTCATAGATTGACTTTGGAGCATTCATATAGCGGTTGATGTAGATATATCTCGACCAGTATGCCCAGTATGCTTCGGGAGTCTGATAGGGATAAAATCCACCCGAATACATATCTTCAAAGTGATACTTCTCTACAAAATTAAAAAATATTTCTGAAAACGCTCTCCGCTGTAGGTAAAGCCTGCCGATGTGGAAAGTCCTGCACCCGCACCGATGACAATCGCATCAGCCGTTTCAAGTGCGGACTTCAAACGTTCAATCTGTGCCGAGAAGTTCTCTGTAGATTTGTAAATCTTCGTCTTTAAAGACATTGAAAATCACCTCAATTTCGCTGTGTTCCTTGAATCTTCTTACGGTATCAACTGCAATTTCAGCCGCCCTATGGTTCGGAAACATAAAAACGCCCGTAGAAATACAGCAGAAAGCAATTGATTTCAAATTGTTCTTTTCGGCAAGTTCAAGACAGGAAGTATAACACGATTCAAGTGATTTTTCGTGTTTCTCTGTTAGATTACCCTCAACGATCGGTCCGACGGTGTGAATGACATACTTGCTTGGCAGATTAAAAGCGGGAGTCATTTTTGCCGAGCCTGTTTCCTCCTCGTGTCCCTGTTTTTCCATAATTTCAAGGCAAGCCGCACGGAGCTGAATCCCTGCAAAGGTATGAATGCAATTGTCGATACAGTTGTGGTTCTGGCGAAAACAGCCAAGCATCTGTGAATTTGCAGCATTGACGATAGCATCACATTTCAGCGTACTGATGTCGCCCTGCCAGAGATCAATGCCGTCCTCGACAGGTGTCAGATCATGATAGTCTGTGATGCCTCTCGATTCATTTTCTGCTTGCAGATACTCGTCCTAAATCCGCATAAAATCGGGAGTTGTTTCCTGTGGCATTCTGATATTGAACAATGCTCTGAGCAACTGCTTCTGCTCGCTCTCGCTTGTCGGAATTTCCACCTCCGCATAACGCTTGTCCTCATCGAGCAGATAGCGTATTAAAAATTTTCGTTTTTCGGTCTGGTTCATTGCAATCACCTACATAAATCTATATTTCCTATTCTCGATGCCTTCTGTAACTGTGCTGAATTTTACTCTTATATCGTTACCACGATTTTTCCGTCAACTCTGTGATGATCCAGATCATAGAGAGCAGTGGAAATATCGCTGAAATTGTACTCTGCACCGATAAACGGTGTGATTTTATGCGTATCAATAAATGAGAAAATTTCATTCATAACTGTCTGTGTCGGATCGTTTGAAAAGAACCCTATCAGATACACTCCGTTGGGAATGAATTTTATCGGGTCAAAGTGATTCAGAGCATAGACATTGCCGAGAACACCTGTATTGCACACGATACCGCCTTTTTCTACGGCATTCAGTGTGTCGGAAAGTGTTTTTACACTGACAAGTTCAAGTGCTTTGGTAGCAACATGAATCTTGCCGGAAAGTTGTCCGTCATCAATAATAGCAGCATCTGTATTGCTGATTAACAGCAGTTTACTCTCACGATGTGTTGTGGCAATGACCCAACCGACCATTTTCGCAATCTGTATCGATGCATAGCCAAGCGCACAAGTAGCTCCTCGAATCAGCAAGATATCTTCTTTTTTCAGCTGTAAGCACTCAAAAAGTGAACCCCAAGCCGTAAACCATGTTTCAGGCACAGCCGCCATACCGACCCAATCCAGATGGGTATTAACAGCAAATACATGATGAGTCGGCAGTAAGGCATATTCCGCATAGCTTCCGTTGAAACTTCTGCTCATGCCGCCCATAAGAGCTACGATCTTTTGACCGACAGAAAAGCCACTGTCAGAAGAATTGGCAATTTCACCGACACACTCAATACCGGGAATAATCGGCTTGTTGATATAGTCTGCTTGAATTTCATTCAATCTTAAAATCTATTCGGAATGATTTAAACCGAATGCTTTTATTTTGACAAGTACCCAGCCGTTTTTTGCCTTTGGCACTTCCGTTTCGGAAAGCACTACATTTTCGGCTTTTGTAACTTCGCTCAGTATAACAGCTTTCATCTTCCCACCTCTTTTCTTCGATTACGAATTTGCTTTTCTATTTGCCTTGATTTTCCGTTGTCGAGATGAAAATACTCGATCCTTTTGCAGTAAAAAATATATCGCAGCTTCCTCATAATGGATTGCACTGATATTTCTTACTTATGTATTCCTGTATTTATCGACAGTTTCAAATACCAATACGCCGACATATTACAGTTTTTAAAGGCAAATAGCTAAATCCATATTACACACCCTTTCTGAAAAGTTCGCTGTTTTCGTCTGCCCAGCATTGTGGGTCGGCAGAGTAGAAATCTCCGTTAGTACCCTTTGCAACGGCAGGACAGCCATGACAGAACGCAAGGAGCTTGCACTTCGTACACTTGCTGAATTTGGTGTACTCTCTGTAACATTCCGTATTTGTTACCCACACGTCGGCAAGCCTATCCTCAAACACATTATCGACTTTGCCTTCTTGAACTCTGCGGCAAGCGTAAAAATCACCTGTCGTAAGAATGGTAATGTGGCAGTTTCCACAGTTACAGCCACCGTAAATCATACCGTCCTTTGTTTCGGAAAGCTTGAATGTGCCGTTTTCATAGTTAAAGAGTGTCCAGAGGTGGTCTTTTTTATTGAAATAGGTGTGACAGCCCTGTGCCTCATAAAATTTAAATTTCTCGTCACACTTTGCAATGAGTTCTCTGTATTCCTGTGCAGTCATGTTTGCATCAAGGTCACCGCCACTGGGAACATATCTCGAAAATGCGAAAATATCAACCTCATTTTCCACAACAGTATCCATGATCCCTGGAATATCGTCAAGATTGGTCTTTGACGCAGTTGTCATGATAACGCTCTTGATCCCCGCATTTTTAATGCACTTTATTTTTTCAATTGTGCAGTCAAAAGAGCCAGGTTTTCTGAACCAATCGTGCAGTTCACGCAGACCGTCAAGGGACATCTGATACTTTTCACAGCCGTGTTCTTTCAGTCGTTTACAGACTTCATCTGTGAGGTGAAACGGATTGCCGAGAATGATAAATTTGATGTCATGCTCCTTGATCAGTCCAAGTAAATCCCAGAAATTCGGGTGAAGAATCGGGTCACCGCCTGTGATGTAAAAGTAAGGCTGGCGGTTGTACATTTTGCAAAAATTAAGGCAGTTATAGAAAGTGTCCTAAATCTGACCCCAAGTCATTGAGATGAGCTTTTTGCATTGGTCACCTAAAAAGATGTAGCAATGCTTACAGCATTGGTCACACTCGTCTGTAATATGCCACTGAAAAGAAAAATACTGTTTCATAATCATCACTCCTTGTAATGTGGTTTCTATGTAATCGGCTTTTGCCGAGATCTAACGCAAAGCTGTGACGGATTGCTCCGCCACAGCCGTTTTGAAGAGTTGTCAGAACGAATTACTTGTCAGATGCTCCACAGGCAGAACCACAAGCGGAAGGCGCTTCAGCAGGCTTGTCAGATGCTCCACAAGCTGTACCGCAAGCTGCCGCTGCCTGTGTTTCCTTTTCGTCGTTCCAACCATAAAGATTTGAAAGTGCCATTATTTTTTCCTCCGTAAATTTAGATTTTTCAGAAGCTGTATCGCTTTCTGTAATTATATTCTAACATGACTTTGCAAGCTGCACAAGTACGCACTTTTTTGTAACTATAGTAACCTAAAAGTAAGTATTGCGCAGATCAGCCGTTTTCGAGTGAAAATTTTCAAAAAATTTTATTCTTAGCTTGACAGAAAATTGCTTATACAGTATAATAGAATGTAACATCATATTCGAATGTTACATACAAGGAGTGATATTACATGATTAAAAAAGAAGAGCTACCTGAATGTCCTGTTGTCACAACTGTCGGACTGATCGGCAGCAAGTGGAAACTGCTCATTATGAGAAACTTGCTCGTTCGTCCATGGAGGTTCAATGAACTTCAAAAGGACTTGGCAGGAATTAGCCAGAAAGTTCTCACTGACAGTCTGCGTTCCATGGAATCTGATGGCATCGTCACAAGAACCGTTTATCCCGAAGTACCGCCGAAAGTTGAGTATGCACTCTCCGAACTTGGCGAGTCAATGCGCCCGATTATCAAGTCTATGGAGGCTTGGGGGAAGAGTTATAAGGAAAACAATATTTAGGTTTAGTAAGTCATTGGGACGTTATAGTTCTAATGATCTTTCACTTGTCTTTGCTTTACATTTAATGAATCGACCCCAAAAAGTTAGACAAAATTAAAAACCGAATTTTATGCAAAGCGACTAAGAGTGGACTTAGTCGCTCTTGTTATGCAGCATTGAGTATGCACTGTAGCGGCGACATACCATCTAGTTTTCAACAAACCGAAGAAATTTTCTGCGCAGGCATCTTCGATATCCCTTGTCGTCTTGATGCCATATTCCTTGGACAGTTCTCTATGATGTTCTTCTCATCTTCACGCATCAGTTTTCTTTTTCGTCTTTCCATAAAAATCAGCCTCCTGTTATATTATTTTTATTCTACCACAGTTTGATGCTTTTTACTGGTTTTTAGAGAGTCAGTCAAGTTTTGACCGAGAGATTTTCATGATTTCTGCCCACACTTTTCACCAACGAACTCTTCCACTGATTTCCTAGGAATCTTCCAGATCTTTCCGATCCGAAATGCTCGGATCTCTCCACGGTTTAAGAGTACATAGAACGTATTTTTACCAACGTTCAGAAACTCCATAACCTCTTCAAACTTCATAATTTCATTTTCCATATAAAACAACTCCTCTCTATTTTAAATTCGTTTTTTAGGCATCCTTTATGATTATGTTGCTTTTTTAGGAAATCGTAAGGAATATTTCACATCATAGCTTATCTGTTCCTGTAAGCGATTTTTTGGAATTATTCTGCGTCAGATTACAACAGAATCAAAGACCATTCTACAACTCATAAAAGCGAAATCAGAAAGTTAACGAATAGAAAATAGTATAAATTTTTGAAGAAGAATCAAATTTCCTTGCAATTCATCCGAAAGTATGGTATACTAAAGCTAGTGGAAATTTCGGTGAAAGTGAGGTAAAGAAGCAATGAAGAATTACAAACCCATCCCGATTGGGGTAGAGGATTTTAAGGTAATTATTGATAGAGGCAGCTACTATGTAGATAAAACCGATATGATTCGGGAGTTATTGGATAACGGTGCAACCGTCAATCTATTCACCCGCCCCAGACGTTTCGGTAAGACTTTGAACATGAGTATGCTGCAGCGATTCTTCGAAAAGACAGACGAGGATAACGCCTACCTATTCGATGGTCTGAATATCTCTCAAGCTGGCGAAAAATATATGCAGCATCAGGGACAGTATCCGGTGATTTCGCTGTCGCTCAAGAGCATGAAACAGGGGGATTTTTCTGATTCCTTTCTCTTATTCAAAAAAATAATTTCCGATGAGTTCAAAAAACATCAGAAAATTTTACCTTTTCTATCGGAAGAAGACAGATCAGACTATCAAGAAATTATGAGTAGAAAAACGGATGATTCTCACTATTTGTATGCAATTCGTACTTTATCCGATTGCCTATATGCCGCTTACCAGAAAAAAGTCATCATCCTCATCGATGAATACGATGTTCCCTTGGAAACGTCGCATTTCCGTGGATTCTATGACGAGATGGTAGATTTGATTCGTTCCGTTTTTGAGAGCGCATTGAAAACGAATCCATATTTAGAATTCGGTGTATTAACAGGTTGTCTGCGTGTTTCGAAAGAGAGCATTTTTACAGGACTTAATAATTTGAATGTGTATACTGTTATAAATAATGATTTCTCCAATCATTTTGGATTTACGCAGCAAGAAGTGGAGAAAATTGTAGATGATTTTGGCATACAAGCTAAATTGTTGGAAATGAAGCAATGGTATGATGGCTATCTGTTTGGGCAAACGGAAATATACAATCCGTGGAGTATTTTGAAGTATGTGCAATCTGCAAGGAGTAATGAAACTTGTCCATCGCAGTCTTACTGGAGCAATACAAGTTCCAACGATATTATCCACGAACTTGTCGTAAACGGTAACGAAGAAACACACAATCAGATTGAGGCTCTCGTGAACGGTGAATCCTTAACAAAACCGATTTATGAGGATATCACATATCGTAACATTAATATTAACACCGATTATATTTGGAGTTTCTTGCTTTTTACAGGATACTTGAAAGCGATTTCGATGCATCTGGAGGGTGACCTTATCTATGCGGAAATGGTGATTCCGAATCGTGAAGTTGGCACGGTGTATAAGTGGATGATTATGCAATGGTTTGATGAGAAAGTACGAACCACTTCACGTGATGATTTGTTCACGGCTATGATCAGTGGAGATGTAGACGAATTTGAAACGCTTTTGAGCGATTGGCTCGACGAAACAATCAGCTACTATGACAGCAAAGAAAACTACTATCACGGCTTTTTATCAGAACTGTTAGTTGGTTTTAAGGGATACGATGTGAAGTCCAATCGGGAAAGCGGTGATGGTCGACCGGATTTGTTGGTACTAGAACGGAAGCGGCATAAGTTAGCCGTAATTTTGGAAATCAAGGTGGCAGAACGATTCCGTAATTTAGATGCTAAGTGTGACGAAGCGTTGCAGCAAATTGAAGAAAACAGATACGAGGCGGAGCTGAAATATGACTGTTTTCAGAAAATTTTGAAATATGGTGTGGCGTTTTGTGATAAGGCGTGCCGAGTAAAATTAGAAGTGGAATGATACACCATATCCATACCCATAATCTCAATAACAAATTCATCAATCAGGAGTGGCGAACATAACAGCCACTCCATTTTTTGCGCTTATTTGATTCCATTTTTCATACAAACACCTGTATTCAAACTATCTTCCCAATCGATCATCACCGCCTTTGTGAAATCAATTTTCACCTAATTTTCATTTTTTATCACATTGGTAGTATAAAATAATCTTGTAATCAGTCGATTTGTGCAGATTGTACAAGATGCACGGGAATTCGGCTGGTACAGAAAATTTTGTGAGGGTGGCGTGAAAACAGCTGTCCGGAATGGAGAAAATCATGAAAAAGAAAAAGGTTTTGGCGGTGCTGGTTTCGGCTGGGATGCTGGTTTCAATGGTTGGTGGGTTGACGGGGTGTGGAGAAACGTCTAGTGAAGGAACTGGTGCATACGATGCGCATGGTAAATCCTGAAGATACGGAGATCTATCAAATGTCTGAATGGTGGAGAAAAGGGACTTCCGTTCCAATTGATAATCCTAACTTTTTGCAAATCCTACAGTTTTATTTGATTGAATGCCCAGTTTCAATACCTTCCGGAAAAGATTCGAACGGCAGGAACAAAAGAAGTCATGTTTCTGAACAAGGAAGAACATTTGAGGAAATAGGGTGGATAGGAAAAAATTTAACCGCACTATGGAATGTAATGAAGAAGGCGAGTATCATTCAATATAAGTGTGTAAATACTCCTGTAAAATCGGCTGACATTGCAGGAGAAGTTGAAAATATCATCCATTCAAGCAATCAAAAGGACGAGCATTTCGAGTTGATATGTTTTGTTGAAAATTCTGAGATAGGTAAAATAAGAAGTATCTTTTATGCAATCCGCAATGCTCTTGCACATGGTTCGTTTTCTGTGAATAACAACAATGGTAAACCGGTTTACTATTTCCAGTCAGAGAGAAACGGAGAAATCCGTTCGCAAATTCGACTGAAGGAAAGTACCTTATTACGATGGATTGAACTTTTTAATATGCCTGTCAGTGAAGTTCGTGCATTAAATCAGTCCCAAAAAGGCAAGAAAACTAGTAAAAAAAGAAATGAGGTACATATTTATGAATGATAATGTGATTTATCGGGCGAAATTTCAAGCAAATGTTATTGCTCTTGTTACTGGTTTCATTTTTATGATAGCTAGCGTCATTTTTTTAATAGCAGATGTGGATTGCATAATATATTTTTCGGGAAATGACGGACCAGGTGTTGCCCTCTTTACATTTCTAGTGATTCTATTTTTAGTACCCGCAGTTTGTTTCTTATGTTCGAAAAAAATAGCTTCTAAATGTTTTCTTGCGTTAGAGAATGGGCAGATTCAAGGTCAAGTTAAAACTTTTTTTGGTCAAAAAGCACTGCAAATTCCACTGGATCATATGGATAACGTTATGGTTTCTCACGGGCTGATGGACAAACTCCGTGGTGGTAAGACACTTCTTATCAGCTCCAACCGTGGTCTTATCAAATTCCACTACGTCCAAAACGCCGACGAATTTGCCCGAGTTGCCATGGAAAAAATCGAAGAGGTCAAGAAAAAGACCTTCCACAATCCTGCGCCTGTACCAGCAGCAGCACCCGCACAACCCACTGGAAACGATACCATGGAAAAACTGGATTCCCTCAAGAAAATGTTGGAAAACGGCTTGATTACACAAGAAGAATTTGAAGTCAAGCGTAAGGAGCTTTTGGAGAAGTTATAAGCTGAAATTATGCTGCGACAATCCCCGTCCAAAATCATCGGATAGGGATTGTTACTTTTCGAAAAAGAGAATGCCACCTAGCAGCGTTGCCCCAGAGGAGCAGGTGGCACATCTCGGTTTCCCGATACACAAAACTGCTCATTTTAGGATTCGGCTCATCGTGGAGCAGCCTGTAGAGCGGATGGTTAAGCACCTTTTCCTTGCTGCCATCGCCTGTGTATCTATAGAGGTGGAGAGGTAATTGCGCCACCGCCTCTGACAGCACCCGGACGCAGGCATACACCGCAGCAACCTGCATACTTGACCGCTCAGTCACCAGCTTATTGGATGAGGAGCCGCCGAAGCGGAACATCCATGCGCTGCCGCCTGCCGTGCTGTTTTTAGGCTTGTCCCTCGCCTTGAACATACTCGAAAAAATACCCATAAATTTCTCCCTTCTTTTAAAAAACGAGCATAAGAAAAGCACCTGCCCGAAGGTAGATGCTTAACTCACATAAATTATGCTTTACAATATTTTCAAATACATATCCAACCTTGCATTGATATACCCTGCAAATAGGTTTTCCATCGCAGAAAGGTTATGCTTAACATGATATTCATCAAAAGCATTGTAATATGCGACTCTGTCCGTGAACTTGATGTCGATAGGTGGGTAACCTGCTTTCATAAGCTCCAGGTTCACCAGCAGGCGACCGGTTCTGCCGTTGCCGTCGATGAAAGGATGAATGCTTTCAAATTCAATGTGAAATCGTGCCAATTTAGTTATAATATGCTCCTTGCTTTCGGCAAAGTCCAGCAGGAGCTGCTCTATTTTCGGCTGAATCAGATAGGGTTGGACCGGCTCATGATGTGCACCCATAATTCTCACGGGAACTCGACGATAAACCCCTCGGTCATCTTTCCTGTCCGCAAGCATAAGGTAATGTATCTGCTTGATTATGCTTTCACTGATAGGCACATCTTCTTTTACAAGCTCACTTACATAATCAAATGCTTCCTTGTGACCGACCGCTTCCATGTGGTCTTTTAGCGGCTTTTGGTCAATAGTAAGACCTCGCAGAACCAAATCTGTTTCTCGCAGGGTTAGTGTGTTGCCCTCAATTGCATTTGAGTTATAGGTGTATTCCACAACAAACTCTTCATTCAGTCTAGCAGCCTCACCCTCTGTTAAAGGGTGTTTGTGGTCAAGCTCCGCTTTCTTGCGTTCAATTTGCGTAAAAATGCTTTCTTTTGATTTATAGCGACCATCAGCAGGCTTGTGTGCATCTGCCGGAATTTTCCATCCTCGTCCTTCTTGGTATGCACCTGGGATTTTACCCTCGGAACATAGGACTCGTATTCTTCTGTCGGAAATGCCCCACTTTTCAGCCGCCTCTTTTACAGTTATATACATTAGTTTTCTTCCTGCTTATTAGAAGATTCCATTGCTATGGTTTTGCAGCACCCTCTCGATTTTTTCTTTTATTATACCACATTATCGGAATAATATCAAGGATTGCGGAATAATATTTATCGTTTTATCGGAACAATACAACTGATCTCCGACATTGGAACAAAAGAAATGATACGGAACATTGCAACCCTATATTTCGGAATAATGCTGTCATATAAACAAAATGCCCCGATGGTTATATACGGAATCCGTAAGATTTGCACCGCACCGTATCGCCCAGTCAAGTGCCATAACAGTCGCAACTGCACCTTCAATCTTTTCCGTGGATTTTTCCTTATCCATCTTGATGTTGCCAGCAGGGTTGCACTTAATAAAGATGTTATCCATCATCCAGTGCAAAACGGGCTGTCCATCATGGGCAATTTTTTGTTCCAATGTTAGCTTCATCAGTTCTTTTGTGGGAGGTGGTGTCTGTCTGGCTGCGCCGAAACCATCCACAGTATTTCTCATCGTACAGCATTAATGAAGATACAGTCGGGAATTATCTTGACCCCTGCGCATGGAGATGCTCACTTGTATGGGGAGCATATATGGGGCTGCTGCTTTCCCTGGAGGGAATCGGCGCAGTTCTGAAGCTCGGCAATCAGAAAATGACAGAAGGCAAAGCCCTCATTCGCTATTTCTGTGTCCCATGCAAGCCGACAAAAGCAAACGGCGGCAGGACACGGAATCTGCCGGAGCATGACCCTATAAAGTGGTCGACCTTCATTGCCTATAACAAACGGGACGTTGAGGTAGAAATGGCAATACAGCAGAAACTGTCTAAATTTCCGGTGCCAAATTTTTTGTGGGATGAGTATCACCTCGACCAGGAAATCAATGACCGTGGGATACAACTTGATATGGTGCTGGTCAACCAGGCAATTGCGATTGACGAACGTTCCAGAGAGGAACTGTCCGTCAAAATGAAGGAACTGACATCTCTTGAAAATCCGAACTCCGTCCAGAAGATGAAGGAGTGGCTTATATCACAGGGTTTAAAGGTGGACTCCCTTGATAAAAAGGCAGTAAAGAAACTTTTGGAAACAGCACCGCCGAAGCTCGCCGAGGTGCTGGAACTGCGCCAGCAACTTACGAAGTCATCCGTGAAAAAATATCAGGCAATGCAGAATGCGGTATGTGCGGACGGACGGCCAAGAGGGATGTTTCAGTTTTATATGGTGCAAACCGTAGTGGTCGTTGGGCAGGCAGGCTGATACAGTTGCAAAATCTTCCGCAGAACCACATGGCACATCTGGAGGATGCCAGGAATCTTGTCCGCTCCGGCGATTACAGTATGCTGTCCATGCTGTATGACTCTGTGCCGGAAGTTCTTTCAGAACTTATCCGCACGGCTTTCGTTCCGAAAGAGGGATACAAATTCATCGTGGCCGACTTCTCCGCCATCGAAGCCCGTGTACTGTCCTTTTTGGCAAATGAAAGGTGGCGCATAAAGGTTTTTGAAAATGGTGGTGACATATACTGCGCCAGTGCCAGCAAAATGTTCTATGTACCTGTGGAGAAGCACAGCCAGAATGCCCACCTCCGGCAAAAGGGGAGAATCGCAGAGCTGGCTCTGGGCTATGGCGGCTCGGTCGGCGCACTCAAATCAATGGGCGCCCTCGACATGTGGCTTGCCGAAGAGAAACTTCCTCCGCTTGTCAGTGCATGGCGTCAGTCCAATCCGAAGATTGTCGAATTTTGGTGGGCGGTTGACCGTGCTGTCACAGAGGCGGTTCGTAACAAGACCACCATCAAGGATTACGGGCTGACCTTCTCCTGCAGAAGCGGGATGCTCTTTATCACGCTGTCTTCCGGCAGGAACCTCGCCTATGTGAAACCCAAAATCGGAACGAACCGGTTCGGTGGGAGCTGCATCACATACGAAGGTGTCGGCGGCACAAAGAAATGGGTGACTCCCCACGGTGCGGGGAGATGTCCCGAAGGGACAGAAGGGACGGGTCGCCGTTGGCGACGCATAGACTCCTACGGTCCGAAGTTCGTGGAAAACATCGTGCAGGCGACCGCCAGGGATATTCTGTGCTACGCCATGAAGACACTGCGGTGCTGCTCCATTGTGATGCACATCCATGATGAATTAGTAATCGAAGCTAACCCCAAAGTGTCGCTGAACGCTATCTGTGAACAGATGGGCAGAACTCCGCCATGGACAAAGGGGCTGAAGCTCCGGGTGGATGGGTACGTCACACCATTTTATAAAAAAGACTGAAAAAGGCGGTGCCTATCGTAATATGATAAGCACCGCCTCAGTTTTACCTGTCAAGTGTCTTTTACGAGTGACTGAACGATTGCACGAATTTTTTTGATGTAATCCGATACCGTCCTTTGCTTCATACCAAGCCTATCCGCCATCTCCTGCTGAGTAGCACCGTCATAGAGCAGTCTGAAAATCTCTCCGTATTTCGGCTCAATTTCAGAAAGTCTAGCGATTAAATCCTCTAGCAACGCTTCATAAATAACAGTGTTTTCAACCGAATCCGGTGATGCCGGTTCCGCTCCTTCGTCTATCAAGAACGAGAGAGATGCCGGACGGTTCCTCTCACGGCATACTTTAGATGCATGGCTGCAATTCGCACACTTGTTGGATTCCGGGCAACGGATGAGTTTGCCGTTCTTGCCGGGGACAAGGCAGCGGCTTTCACGGTCTTCTCTCTTCTGCTCCGCCCAAATCGTCAGCATATACTCATCGTATACCTCTTTGGTAGCATCGACTAACACAACACGACACTTACGATTTCCGATAAGCCGCCAAGTGACGTCCTCCGGTTTGATTCCGAAATCACGGATGACTTCGTCCGTTACAGCCATCGGAATCTGGAACTGCTTGTGATTTTTTTGACTCTGATTTGCGTTCATAATAATTTTTCCTTTCTGCTTTGCGCAGAACGGTGAACACAAAAAAGCCGATGTTCCGAAGAACACCGGTCAGAACCTTGTGAAGGTATGACAACAAAACGGTGGACTTCAGATTTTCTGAAAAAGGGTATAGTTATTCCCTAGTTCAAATCGTCTTTATTTGTCCACCGCCCTGCTTAACTCGAGTACTTCCACAAAGCGGTAAATTTAATTTCGAAGGTTGTCCCTTCGATGATTATACTTCTATTTTATCTGCATTTTGCTGAAAACGGAATGGTAAGCACATTTTCATGTTTGAGCCGAAAAAAGCGTAAAAAAGGCAAAAAAATAAAGCCATACATGACCCATTACGGTCACATATGGCTCTAATACGCACTTTTCATATTATTTTTAGCATGGAAATCCGATTACCATGTTTTTGCCCTCGTTCACAATTTTTTTTACAAATCAAAGCGATGTAGCCCCTTGTTCTTGTAAGAAAGTTCGTATCTCTAGTATTGATTTTGAGTACATATGCATCAACACAAAACGATACAGGGTATGATCATCGTTATTCATTCGAAATCGGTGTCCAGAACGTTGAATAAGATAATCACTCATATCCCAAGGAAGATTCGCTCCAAGACACATCAGCACCACATTATTGAGAGTACCCATTGTTTCTCCATTGATAATGTTTCCTATCGTTTTTTCTGTTATGCTGGTTCTACGGGACAGCTCCGCCTGTGAAATGCCACGCCATTTGAGCAACTGCTTCCATGCCTTGGTATAGTTATTGGGAAGGCTATCTAACACATTAGCTTCCTCCATAACTGTATCACGCAGAAGCTTCTGCCTCTACTTATTATCGAGTTCATTATTTTCGCCCTTATAGACGATGTCAAATGCAATGGGTGAGCCTTCATCACGATTTAGAAAGCACTCCCGATGATAATGCTCCTCAACCTTATCGCGTATAGAAAGATCAAATGCCAAACAGCACTCATCTACATGATACCGTGCATAATCGGTCATCATCGTTTCGCCGTCTTCGTTCTGATAAACATACTTCGGATGGTTCAGTACGAAGTGTGAATCTATATAGAGATAGTGGTTTGTGTTTTTTAGCCTAGGATTAATAAGGCTCTGAATGGCTGCATCTATTGCAGGGATTGAATAGGTTTGATTAGATTGAACAGCACCCTTCTTAAAAGAGTGTGGTTTGACATAATGTCCGTCTATATAGATGAACGAGCCCAACGCCTCTTCATATCCGGCATCAATTCGCAGAGTTCAAAAATGCCAAGTTCGTTCCTACGTTTCTTAATAAATTCAGAAGCCTTAAGTTTGAACATATTAAGTGGCATCTGAATGCGTGAGGCGAGTGCATTTGCCTGCCACTCCATCCATTTCGTACCATCGTTGCTCTGACCTTCGATGCCACCGACTACTTTACATTTAATCCGACTTGCATCCTCATTGTATAACTGCTCCAAAGCAAAAGCTTTTTTATGTAATGCCCAGTGAACGCATTCGTGAACTATAGTGTTATTGTAAGCACCAAGATTGTGCTGGAATGCTACGGATGGGTCGACAACAATCGTACTGGAAAGGACGTGTTCACTGACTTCTGACTCTTTATCGTCATCATATAACTTCGCATCTGTTTCGCAGAAATAAATCTGACCGAAAACAGACATATCCTCCGAAATGCGATGCTTTAGTACGGATAGTCTCATGCGCTTTGCCAACTCAGTGGGGTCAATCCACATTGGTTGTAACAAGGCTTCTTTATAATATTCTCGGAGAAATGCCTCGGCCTCTTTCTCCAGGTCTTTTTTTATAGATAGTTGGTACAAGGGTATTAGACATCGGTCGTTCTTGCCGATTGCGTTTGTCATAGATGCTGACATCATATATATCCAAATCACTTAAGCCACAATCTAAGTTTCCACTACACCGAATCATAAACCACTGATGCTTTGCATCGGACTCGTCATTATGATACCGATCTTCATCATATACGATGATGGTGGCATCCATAACTACATTAAATTCAATGGCAGAGCCGGGAAGGTCGGAGACATCAACGAATTGTAATTCGGTATCATAAAGTTTCACTTCGCCGACATTTCGGACTTTGTTAAGGCGCAAATCAAGCATAGATGGCTCTACCGAGGCTAGATGCCCCTCGATTGCATTCCACATCTGATTGTCTAGGTGATTCCTTACATACTCCTTAAATGAACGGCTTTGTGACAATTTCCACTCCTCCTACAAACCCAAATCCTCTGCTTTCATTTTCTTGCCGGATAAATAGTATTCATATGCCATCTTAGCAGGCAAAAAGTGTACTTTAATATCTTGCAAACCCCAACCACTCAAAATATCCATTTTCACCTCGCCTTTGTCTATAACTTCTTCCTCTTCCGTTGGCATCAAGAAGCAGTTTGTTACGGATTTAAATTCATGGTCATCAATGAATTCTTGATAAGCAAGTTGATAAAGATACTGCTTCGTAACAGATTCAATGCCAGGTTGACCTTTGGGCGGAGTGTCTTTTTCCAATTTTGCATTATAGTATTTCGCATCAAAAATAATAAAGCGGTCGCCACTAATCATAATTAAATCTGGTATCAGCGTATCCGATGCTGTTTGTCCAGTCGCAGTCCATATAGGTTTCTCAATGATGTCAATCAACTTCGTTTGTCGATTATATCTAGGCTTTAATTGCACCGGAAGAGATAATTCACCTAATCTTCTTTCCAACTGGTTATCCATAATATCAGCACAGATGCCTTCCCACACAAGGTTGAAACTGTTTGTCCCGAATATGGACAGACAATCCGAATCATATAAACTACTGCTTTGCGCTACGTAGGTATATAAGGTCTTTAAGACTAGCTGTTTTCTTGTGTTGTATTGCGTGTTTAACTCGTTTTCTATACGGTAGAGAATGTAATCTTTCTCTCCAAAATCATCTAGCACCTCGTCTGTTAAATCCACTTCTGTAATTTCAAACAAATCCAAAAGGTCTGCTTCTTTCATTTCTTTTGAAGCCGTTGTTAAAATACATTCGTACAGCCTTTTGAAATAATCGAAATCGTCCTCGACTCGTTTCCTAGTCAGTAAGTTAACATAGAAAGGGCGATTATCTTGAATTATTGCAAACGTTTCATTGATGGTTTTATCCCAAAAAATCTCTCCAGACCCATTGCTTTCGATGATTTCTTTTGTGTTGCTGTAGGAACCGTTCTCATAATAGTCTTGAAGTAAAAACAAAAGCACCGCTAAAAGATTGAAAGAACTACTTTCGCTGCTATCGTTAAACATTCGAATAATTTGTTCTTTCTTGTTGAAGTTCTCCAGTATCTTAAGTACCTGTTGTAACTCTTCTTTCGGCTTGTCTTCTTTCAGCAGATATTTTGGGTAGCATTTTATTACGAAATCCGCAATAATTATAACACCGACAAAAGTAAATACATACAGATACTCGTTTTCTCCAACCTCAACATCTGCAACTTCAATGTCATCATCCAATAGTTCTGACATATCCTTTTGAGTTTCGGATTTCTTTACAGCCTTAAGCACACCGTATTCTTTCAGTTTACGAATCAAAGACACAACCTTTTCTTCGGCACACTCAAAAATGCCGCATAAATCTTTCTGCGTGTATCTTTTCTGTTCACTCACAAACTTGGAGATCATATGCGTAGACCTCCTTATTCACTACCATTTTCATCATCGACTTTCAAATCCACAGGCTCGGCATCAGTCTGAATATCGTGGTGGAAAATGCCGATACCCTTTTCATCAAACTCTCGACAAATTTCTGAATAGCGGTTACTATTATCAAAACACCCTTCAAAAAGCTTTGGACGTTTTTGCTTTGCTGTATCCTCGAAGAGATACATAAGTACCTTGTTCTTAAATGTGTGTATAAACTTATCACGATCTATTTCATCACCCTTAGATGGGACAATAATATTGCGAGCAATAAAGTACGGACCTAGTTGTTTATCTTCATTTATTTTTTCTTTTGCTAAAAAGTTGTTTATAGCTTTACGAAGCTTATTCCACTCCACTTTCTGCATGGTCCTTCCGCTTCCCAAAATGACCGTTTTGCCTATCAATTTTTCTTCACTATCATCGATTCCAAGATAAGTAAAGTCCCATCTTCTCTTAAATGCCGTATCCATAGGATACACACCTTGGTCAGCACTATTCATTGTTGCCCAAATGAACATATTATCGGGGATACGAATCTTAGAATAGTTTTCTGGGTCTCCTCCGAGTTCTCTTGCAAGATGCTTCTTTATGTCCTCCGATGCTTCAATCGGATATTCACTCACATTATCATCGCCCCTATCAAGAAGCTGAAATACATCGCCAAATACGGATGCCACATTTGCACGATTTATCTCTTCAATAATAAGCAAAAATGGTTTCGGTGAATCAGTACGCGCATTTTTCAATGCTTTCACATACATTCTCATAAACGGTCCCGGAACGTACTCGTATGTAATGGAGTCTTCCTCTTCATCTTTATCATTAAGTTTTTTGCACGGAACAGGTTTATATGTACCAACAAAGTTTGCATAGGAATAGTCCGGGTGGAAAGTAACACGCTCATAGTCTGTTTCGTTGTTCTCACCCAGTAGGTCTTTACGGTCATTGTTAATTGTGAAACTTTTACCTGTACCGGGAGCGCCAAAGATGATTCTATTACATGAAAATGATGAAACCAGACCTGTTTCAAATCTGATTGTATTTTTTGTTTCATCTATTTCAACAGCATCATCTAAATTTTCAAAATCGTCATTTGCTATAAGGTCATTAAGCATAAAAGAAGTGTTATCTACTGATGCCTTAGTGGAGAGATACATATTCTTACCATTGCCAAGATTGGCAGTACTTTTAACACCAAAAGCATCGTAAAGAGCCTCTGCCCTGTGCTTTACAATCACAAGGTAATCATCAACATTTAACTGTTCACGCAGAAGTATAAGATCATCGCCATAGCAAATTTGTAATGTAGGGTTACCATTTCCTTGACCATCATCATTTAGTATACGTCTTCTGATTTGAATAGAATCCGATCTCCAAGGATCAAGCGAAGTATATGCATTTCCTCCCAGTTGTTCTATATTACGTAAATTTATCCGCACAGGAATAGAAATACGCCAACTTTTGAATGAAGAATTTAATGTTAACGTAGGAAAAAAATCCTCAGTTTTCCTTGTACCTTCAACCACTCTCCGTTCACCTGTAAGTTGAATTTGCGTAGAGTGACTTGCTCTCCGTGCCTTATTTAGGCTGTCTGTATTTTTTAGTTGTATGATAAGAAATCCAACTGCATCATCCCATGAAAACGATTCATCCTCTACATAAGAGAGTTCGTTCTTTAGAATCGAACAATAAAATTCAAATTCATTTGTAGTAGTCGCTGTAATATCCCTAGGCATGACATAATCCTCCTTGTATCAAAGATAGCTATTTAAAAAATGTTCAATTACCGAATGAGCAAGATTAACTGGTAAAGCATTTCCTATAAGTTTATACTGAGTAGAATATGAAATCCCTAACTTGCTCGCAATCTCTGCGTATTTATCAGGAAACCCTTGTAATCGAAATCCCTCTAGTGGCGTAATTCTCCTAATAGGTTCCGTTTCCATATCAACAGATGGTCTGATATATGGATTATTGCCAGAAATATATGTCTCACTAAAATAATTGTCTTGATTTGCTCTGTGCCACTTCGACATTGTTGCCGTCAACGGTCTTGCAACAGGATTATCTATATTAACATCTCCTTGCCAATTTGATGGTTTTGTTAGTATAGTTTTTTGAGATCCCTGTGGAATATAATGTTTTGGATCAACATCACCTTTTTCAAGCAAATGCCATGTTGTCGGATACTTTGCAGTTTTCAAATCGATAACAGGCGGCTTCGTAATATTCTTTGTATCTGATAAATCCTTTCTTATTCCGCAGAAGAAAATACGATTTCTCTTTTGAGGCAATCCATAATCTGATGCAAGAAGGCTCCATATATGTAAAGTGCATCCTTCTCCAATGTCACTAAGAGCTTCTTTCATTTCATCAAGAAGACTTCCTTTTTTTATCGTATGAATTTTTTGTACATTTTCAAGTACAAAATATTTTGGTCTATAATAATCTAGCATGTCAAGAATGTAAAAAAAATAACTGCCCTCTTGGATCATCAAATCCTTTTCTGTATCCAACGTTAGAAAAACTCTGACAGGGAAAACCCGCAAATAACATATCAAAATCAACTACTTCCGTTCCCGCTGGATTTTTCTTCGTTTTTATATCTTTAACATCTTGTATTTTTTGAATACCGGCTGAAGAACACGCAATATCGTAAAAATGCTGCGTACTCTTATCAATCTCACAATATGCCACGTGGCAAAACTCATATTTTTCACTCTTTATCTGGTTTGCACCGCAATAGAATCCACCTATGCCAGCAAAGCAGTCAAAAAACCTAATGATTTCTTTCATGCTCTATATATCCTTTCCAACACTTGTTTCAGACCGCTTGCAAGGATTCTCGCCATGAGCGGACTAACAGCATTACCTATTTGTCTGTACCATTCATTCGGAGAGCCAAGGAAAAGATAATCGTCTGGGAAACCTTGAACTCTTGCTGCCTCTCTTGGCGTAAGTCCTCTTGCTTGATTCGGATGAATATACATATTACAGTCATAATACATATGTGCTGTTATTGCTTTACATGGCTCATCTGCAAGTAACTTGTCGTATTTATCTCGGAAAATGTGTGCTCGACTCTTGTAAGGATTAATATCCTGTATACTTTCAGCATCCGATTTTTCCCCTGGTCTCAATAACTGATATATCTGAATGTCCCTATCATTATTGTATTTGCTACGATGATTCAGAAGTGGAACTCTTTGGGGAAGTCCTCGGTTTACCAGTTGAACATATCCAGGTATATTATCATGCATTCTCGCAAATGTATAGCCCCATGCAGCACTCTCAATATATGTTGCATTCTTCATAGTCTTTGCTTCCAACGGAGGTAAGTCTGAAATTGCATCCCATAAAGTAAATATCTTCGTTGCCTCCATGTGCCGTTTCAATTCCGTTACTAACAACTGATACAATTCACTTGAAATCTTCTTATAATCTTTTTTTATCCTCAATATAAAAGCACGTTTTCTGCTCTGAGGGAAATCAAAATCCTTTGTGTTGAACACAAGTGGTTCACAAGTAATATACCCCACTTTACTGAAGTCTTCCTTAATCTTTCTGTAAAGCTGAAGAATCCCCTCCACGTTTTCCATAAGGAAAATATCTGGTAATGCCTGTCCAACAGATTGGACATAGAACCTGTAAAGACCATTACGTTCGTCATTCTCCTTCTTATGCTTATTTACAACACTAAAACCTTGACATGGCGGTCCGCCAACAATAACAGGTACATGAGGAAAGATATCTTGTCCTATCAAATCACGAATGTCATCGTGGATTATGCTTTTATTCGTAAGCCAAGGACGGTTAAAACGGTATGTTAGAATTGCAAACTGATCTTTGTCCACAGCAACTACTGGACGAAATCCTTCTTGCTCCATCCCCACAGATAAACCACCTGCTCCACAGAACAAGTCAATAAAATCATATTGAAAATCAGTATGATTAAGATTATCATATTTCTTCCGATAATAGTAAATCAACTGATGTTGTATTTCATATTTATCAAGTGAACTATCTATAATCTTTATTTTTACAAATAATTTATTCAACTGTTCAATGATAAATGAATCGTCATTTATTATTGCCATATTCTCCTCTAGCATATTCTTGCCTCGTTTCTTCTATTCATATTGCACTTTTCCCACTGTTTACCCAATCATCCAACTCTGATCGTTTGAACTTCCAAAGACGCCCAATCTGGTGTGCTGGAATGTCAGGCTTTTGCTTTATCCATTTTCGCAGAGTTACTGGTTTGATATTTAAATATTCCGCTGCATCCTCAAGGCTGATGTAGTTATCATTCGCTCTTTCGCTCATCGTTTTCACCTCTCATGTCGTTAAATATAAATATACATTTTATATTATACAACATTCGAGTCGCTTTTTCAAGCCCTTTTCTGATATTTAATGATATTTAATGATACATATCAGGCAATCTGCCTTATTTTGAGCCATTCCCACCAAACCTATCTACTATACAATCTCAATTCCCTCACTTGGCGTATATTTTGGTATCCTATATTCAGTCATCTTACCATCAAGCCACCTAATTTGCAGTATGCCGTCAGGCATAACCGTTATTCTCTTGAGTACAACGGCCAGGTCATTCTCGTCCGACTGCATTTCCCATATATCTCTTTTCTCAAGGTCACTCATCCAGTGTCGGATTGCCTCCGTCTTAGATTTATCCGTAACCAAATTCACAGTATTAACAATCCTCTGAACCACATCTCTTTTGTATGCTTCTAGCCTTGCTGCATCGTGAATCATGTAGTGGAGGAGTTTGTCATAGATTTTCGGCACTCGGCATTTTACGCCCTTTCTATAGCTGTTCTTGCATTGCCACTTCAAGTTATTATAGCTGGTGGAATGCCACGGACGGGGATGATACATTTCTCCGCAGCCGCCGCAGATGATCTTGCTCGTCAACAGATGCAAACCACTGTACCGTCCCGGAAATGCAAACCGTTCCTCTAGCTTTTCCTGCACATAATCAAAAAGCCACGGGGAGATTATCGCCTCGTGGTCATTTTCAACATAATATTGCGGAATTTCGCCCTTGTTCTTCTTCGTCTTCTTTCTTAAATAGTCTATCGTGAAATCTTTCTGGAGCAGAGCATCGCCTTTATATTTTTCATTGGAGAGCATTCTGCGTATCGTCTGCTGATTCCAAACATCGCCACCGGCGGGAGCAGTTACGCCCTCCTTCGTTAGAATTTTCGATATTGTGTGCGACGTGTACTCTTGCAGGAACAGAAAGAATATCCGTCGAACCGTCACTGCCTGTTCGGGGTTTATCACCATCGTATATTTCTCAGTTCCTTTGTCATACCCAAGAAACCGATTGTAGGCAAGACTCACTTTGCCATCAGCCATTTGCTTTCTTACTCCCCATGTGACATTCTCCGATATGGAGTGGCTCTCCTCTTGTGCCAGTGAGGACATGATTGTCAGCAGAAATTCACCCTTAGAATCCGTGATGAATATATTCTCTTTCTCGAAATAAACACCGACACTTTTTTCTTTCAGCATTCGGATAGTAGTCACTGTGTCTACCGTATTTCTCGCAAATCTCGATATGGATTTTGTCAGCACCAAATCGATGTGTCCTAAAAGGCAGTCCGCAATAAGTTTGTTAAAACCATCCCTGTGCTTTGTACTTAAACCGGAGATACCATCATCTACATATATCTGCACAAACTCCCAACCCGGATGCTCTAATATCTTCTTTTGATAATAATCCGTCTGCGCTGCCAGACTTGTTTCCTGGTCTTCATTATCTATAGATACTCTTGCATAAGCGGCAACTCTCAGGGTCGCCTTTGCCGCTTCCTTAAAAGTCGCAGGTTTCGGTATAGCAGGGAGTTGCGTTATAATTCTATCTGCCATCAACCGTCACCCCATCCCCGATACTGCCGTTCATGTCCTTAACCTCTAAAAAAGGCGATACATAATACTCTACAATCATATCCAAAGCAAGCCGTATCTCATTGGACGAAATAACACCGTCCTTTTCCATATTGAGGAGCAGCCACTTTGCCAGCCTGTAATCAACTTCTTTTTCAAACATCAAAATTCCTCCTTTCGCTGTAGTATATACATTGCTCTAAAAGCCCGAAAAGTCAAGTCCTCACGGAGAAATTCGATGATATGCACAAACTGCACCACCAACATAACGATATATTTTACCTATCGTTACGAGATAGACCTTTCATTGTGTGAGTATCCAAAATAGCATTTTTGCACCCACCACCGCTAAAACTGCTAATCTGCCGCCACCAATGGCAAGACAAAAAAATAAGACTTTCTGCACATTTCATCTGTGACAGAAAGCCTCTTTTTATTAAAAAAATCCATACCTCGTAACGAAAAGTGAGTGAAAAATCGGATTAACCTGCGTTTCTTTCAAACCATGCTTTTTATACGAAAATGATACAAAAAACGTATCCATCTTGTAATTAGTATCACGTAAAACCCAGGGATAGACTTGTCAAAGGGTGCGGTGGATTTCGAACATATTTTGCACCAAAAAAACTATGTAAATTAAAAAATAGAGTCCTTGCTCCACCATACTTCTTCCAGTATTCTACCGTATCATTTAGGCGATGGCTTCATCTGTTGCCGTGTCTAACTTGATACACCGTAACAATAGCATTTTTTACTCCATAACAATGCACCCGCACCCGTGTGCAAAAATGCACCACCTTCATAACGATGCCGTGTTCATCGTTACGGGGTATTCTGTGGTTACCAATATACTATTTTCTCATTTCCTAATCCAACTGCTGTCGTGGTCATCATCGCCAGATGATATGTACCTTTCAACGCTCATGTGCAAATCATATTTTTCTCTGAGCGCTGCTATCTGCTCCATCATTGGTGATGCATGATGTGCATCAAGGGCTTCTTGGTTTTCCCAGCTATCAATGAGAAGAACCGTTTCAGGGTCCGCCACTGGAATAAAATAATCATATCTCAGATTGCCCTTTTCCGCTCTGATAGCACTGGCAACTCCGGAGTTTTCCATCTCATCATCAAATTTTCTGGCATTCCCATTTGCACCGGTATAATATAGATTTACTGTCAAGCTCATATTGTGTCGTCTACCTTTCTATATTCTTTCCTGCGTGATATGCTTTATCCATAGCTTTTGTTCCTATGACTTCGCCTTTATGCCAGACACCCTCGCCCCATATTATCGACCTTACGGTGCTCTCGAGATAACTGAATATATCTGACAAATCGTCCGCTGTGCGTTTCAGACCTTCTTTACGGTCATGACCAGTCACTATAATATACACATCTTTTCCACCCAAGCCTTGCCATTTAGGAAGCAGCCTGTCAATGAACACTTTCATCTGACCGGTCATCGTCATAAAATAAGTGGGTGATGCAAGTACCAGAACATCGGCATTCTTAACCTTGTTAAGGATTTCTGCCATATCATCTTTCTGAACGCACTTTCCCGTTTTGAAACACGCATAGCATGCTCTGCAAGGGTTTACAGTATTCTCTTAGCGAAATCTTTTCTGTTGTATTTCCGCTTTCCTTTGCCCCACGGATAAACTCATCACACAGCAAATCGGAATTTCCCTTCATTCTTGAACTGCTGTTTATAATTACAACATTCATAAATCCGCTTCTCCTTCTTTCTCGTGGTATAAACTGGAATTTGCATTATTCAATTCTTCTCATTTTATCTAATCGCTTTGCTTTTTGATGTGCTAAATCCAAAAACTGCTGAATGGACAGTTGCTCATAGTCCAAATTCATTGGTTCTAAAGACGTAGAACCTTGATATCCAACATTTGATATTTCCCGCATTACATGAGTCCAATCAATATGCCCGTCAAAAGGCAATTGATGCTGATTGTGCTGTCCACCGTTATCATGTAAATGCAGAGCCATTAACCGATTTCCGTATTGCTTAATCAAATCATTATCAGAAGCATAATTGTAATGGTGGCAACTATCATAGCAATAACCTACTTTTGGGGGACTTAAAAGTGCCTAACACCAATGCTAAATTATTCAAGTTGTTTAGATTTTCAAAAGCAATCCGAATGTTATCTGTTTCTGCTTCATCAATAATCTTCCTAATCCTTTCAAGACCTAAACTGTTGATAGGGTTCTTGTCACTGAGCAAGTGAATAACCATTGTTGAAATACCATATTTTGCACAGTCCTTTACACACTGCAAATAGGTTTGAAACACGCTGTTTCCCTCTAAATTATCTAATGATAAGCTGTTCTGCTCATGCACTGGTGTGTACATATTTTCAATATATAATCCTGCATCTCTTGCAAAGCAAGCATCTTTTTGATAACCTGTCCCTCTGCCGAATTTGTCACTCCACCACAGCATTACACAATCAAAACCCGCTTTTTTTATCAATTTATACCTTTCATCAAAAGGTACATCATATCCTGCACCATAACCAAAGCAATCGTATATTCCTATCATTTTAATTCCTCGCAAACTTCATTCTGTCAAGCAAATCAATTCATCTCTATATTGCGATTTACCTTTCCATCCTATTGTACCACAGCTTTATGAACTTTTCTACCCATGCAGCAAAAAAAATCCGACAAAAAAGCCGGATTCATATTCAGATACATCAAGATTTCCACGCAGAACGCAAGCAGCGTCCCACATCTGTTTTTCAAAGCCAATAGAGGCTGTGTTTTTTCTGCCATAATCTTTTCCTTTGTCAGAACATTACGATAAGTCATCTACATACATTCTATTTTATCATAGTTGCAACGATTTTTCAAGTGAAAATCGAAATTTTATGGTGAAATTGTCTATTTATTTAATGAGCAATAAGAATCCAACATCTTGAATGAATTTTGACATAGTAATAGAAAAAAGTCAAAGGGCTTATCTTTTCGGATGTCATACCTTTGACTTTTTTCGTTTCATCGAATATAGCTGTCAAAGTAAGATGATTTGCAAAGAGTTATTCAGATTAGAATAGTTGCATGAAGAAAACTTCGGAGAAGAACAAATTGTGTAAAAAATATTTCTAAAAAACAATTTCGCCTCATTGCCTCACTATTTTCTGATGAAAGGCAATTCAAAAAATTTCTATTATTTTAAGTCGGTTTCGGTCGATTCCGAAGCGAACCCAAAAAAATCGCAGTAAAATCAGTCAAAAAAATAACCACACAAATACGTTATTTTACGCATTTACGTGGTTTTGTAATCGTTAAGATTATGCAGATTTGGTTGGTGGAGCCGACCCGTACCCTCCCTTAAATGCGTAAATACAAGTTTCAAAAATGAGGCATCCCGTATTTGTGTGATTTTTTCTCATTTGTCATTTTGCGTTTTAGGTTGGTTCCGCCTTCTAAAATACAGACTGTAGCGAAAAATCTTTTTGGTTATTCCGCAACTGCAAGCTTCACTTGACACGCCTTATCACAAAACGCCACGCCATATTTCAAAATTTTCTGGAAGCAGTCATATTTCAGTTCAGCTTCGTATCGATTCGTTTCGATTTGCTGTAATGCTTCGTCACACTTAGCATCTAAATCACGGAATCGTTCTGCAACCTTGATTTCCAAAATCACAGCTAACTTATGCCGTTTCCGTTCTAATATGAGTAAATCTGGACGTCCATCACCGCTTTCTCGATTGGACTTCACATCGTATCCCTTAAAGCCAACCAACAGTCCCGATAAAAAGCCATGATAATAGTTTTCTTTGCTGTCATAGTAGCTAATTGTTTCGTCCAACCAATCGCCTAAAAGCGTTTCGAATTCGTCCGCATTTCCATTTATCATAGCCGTGAACAGATCATCACGTGAAGTGCTTCTCACTTTCTCATCAAACCACTGCATGATCGTGGTCTGATATATGGTTTGAACTTCAATGTTTGGAATGACAATTTTCGCATATGTCAAGTTATCTGTACCTTTGAACAACTGCACTGGTTTGAGATAACCGGTAAAAAGTAAGAAACTCCAGATATAATCGGTGTTAATATTAATATTTCGATACGTAATGTCTTCATAAATTGGCTTTGTCAAAGATTCGCCATTCATCAGCTCTTCAATCTGATTGTGCGTTTCTTCATTGCCGTTTACGACAAGTTCGTGGATAATATCGTTGGAACTTGTATTGCTCCAATAGGGTTTTGGAATCACATTTTTCTCTGTAATTGCCGACAAAACATAATTCAAAATGCTCCACGGATTATATATTTCCGTCTCGCCAAACAAGTACCCGTCATACCACTCTTTCATCTCATCGAATTTGTCTTGAATCTGAAAATCCTCAGCAATTTTCTTCACTTCATTTTCCGTGAATCCGAAACATTCTGAAAATATGCTATCCGTGATGGTGTGTACCTTCAGATTATTTAGCCCCGTAAAAATGCTTTCTTTTGAGACTCGCAGGCAGCCCGTCAGCACGCCGAATTCCAAGTACGGATTTGTTTTTAATGCACTCTCAAAGACTGAGCGAATTAAGTCTACCATCTCGTCATAGAACCCACGAAAATGGGACGTTTCAAGAGGTACGTCATATTCATCGATCAGGATAATGACTTTTTTCTGGTAAGCGGCATATAGGCAATCGGACAGAGTACGAATGGCAGTTATATAGGTATCATATTCTGCTGTTCCATGCGTGATTTGTGAAAAAATTTCTCGATCCTCTGGTACAATTTCATTTGAAGATAAGACGTCCTTATGTCTCCAAAATTCCCGCTTTATAACGTCCTTGAACGTGCCAAAAGATTTGCTATAGTCAGGCTGCTTCATACTCTTGAGAGACAGCGAAATCACCGGATACTGTCCTTGATGCTGCATATATTTTTCACCGGCTTGAGAGATGTTCAAACCGTCAAACAAGTAAGCATTATCTTCGTCCGTTTTCTCGAAAAATCGCTGGAGCATACTGATATTCAAAGTCTTACCAAAACGTCTAGGACGGGTGAATAGATTGACGGTTGCACCGCTATCCAATAGCTCCCGTATCATATCGGTTTTATCTACGTAGTAACTGCCTTTGTCAATAATCACCTTAAAATCTTCTACACCAATCGGGATGGGCTTGAATTCCTTCACGTAATCTTACCTCACTTTCTCCAAGATTTCCAATAGCTTTAGTATAACATATTTTCGAAAAAAAAGCAAGATAAATTCGAAGAAATTGATATAAAGACAGCGCAGTAGTTACTATGAACTACTGCGCCATCTAAAGGTTCTTTAAGACGTTATATTTACACAACTAAGTGATATCTATTTGTGCAACCCTTTTTCTTACCTCTTTCGAGATGTGGATAACATCCATGATTATATAGGATGCTAATATCTCTTCCTATCCGGCATTTATCGCCTCTTGATAGCATTGCATAATATCCCGGAAAATATTCCTCCAGAATTTCTTTTACCGTTTTATCACGGTTATCCTCCGGATTACTTTTATCATAATTACGTAAGGACATATGCGCATAATACAGCGCAATATTGTCTCTGTATTTATTATCTAACTTAAATCTTTTAATCATGGCTTATTCCACCTTTCTGTATTTTTACATCTTGTTTGGATTTGGCTGTAATTCTTATTTTTTTCCAATGATATTTTGTGCGATTTGCAACTTTTCCTCATCGCTGAATGCGCAAAAATCATCATCTGTCAAATCCTCAAGATTATATTTTTTACGGAATTCTTCATTCGCTATCAGTGCTTTTAATTCTTGATCCTGCATCATCATTTTTCCCGAAACGGTAAAGCCCATCTGATTATCGGCTGTTCCAAGAAGTGCGATTTCAAATCGCTCCAAAAAATCATTATATTGAATTGACGTAATAAGTGCATCTGTTGATTGACACTCATTTTCAAAAAAGAATTTCATACACATTCCTCCATATCATTAAAATAATCTATCGTTTCTTCATTTAGCGTCATACCTGACTGAAATATGATTTCAATATTATCTTCATCTACTTGAATATCTTTGATAACTGCTTCTTTCAATGCAAATGCTTCGGCTGTCTTTTCTGTTGACATATATCCTACAAACTGTTTTACCAGCGTATTATATACCTCATCATCCACAATCGATAAGCTTTGAGTCTTGGCTTTTAGCTGTGCATCCAATATGCGAAGCTCTGTTTCATTTTTTTCCATTTTTTCAAAAATCGTTTGTGTTGCTTTGCCTTTTTCAAGATATTCGGTAAGATTATCCTGCGCTACTTTTCGTTCTTCCATTCGCCGATTGATTTCCTTTATTTCATTTGCTTGCAAAGCATTTTGTATGGATCGTTTCCGGTTTATTTTGTCCTTTATCATTTCCTTGTTTTCTAAATTAAAAATACACTGTTGCACTGCATAAAAGGTAAAGTGCTCGGGATCAATCACTTTACCTCCATGTAATTTTGCAACCTCGCCAATGGTAAGATAATCTTTCATATACCGATCCTCTGTTATCTTTTCTCGGTTTGCCTTTTTTTGAAAAAAAGAAATTAACCATATTTACGAAAGTCAATAATTATAATTTGATAGTAAAATTATGATATAACTGCTATTACAAGCCTCGCTCCTGCAAAGCTTAAAATGCTATAAGTCCAAAAATTCACACAGTTGTGTGATTTTTCGTATATTTTTAATACTGCTTTTCACAGAATGTGAAAAAACGTTAACTTTATTTAAGTTGACAGTTGACTTTATGATGAAATAACGGCGCAGCTGCGTTTTCCACACTTATTATATCATGTCAGAATTAAAAAAAACAAGTGTTTACAGAAAAAATCGAACTAGCATTGTATTATTAGTAAAAAACTTAGCTGTATAAGTGCTTTTTTTGCTCATTTAAACAAACAATTTTATCCTACATTCAACAACACACTTCACAGGATTAAAGAAGGTGATCTCTGCAAGTATTCCACCTAAGCAAGAAAATTGCTTGCAGATAATTCAGCACACATCCGAGCAGCCGAAGTTTGAGAGAACATATGTTGTCATGGTAGAAAATCCGGTGAACGAGAAGATTTATGTCATTGACGATACGAAGCATTGCACCATGCTTCTTGCGGAGAAGTATTAAGTTCGATAATATTTGGATGTATATGAGAAAATATGGGATGAGCATAAATAAGCTTGTTCCATATTTTTTAGGCTATATGGAAAAACAGTGATACAACGCTATATATGGGATCAATTATATATTCTATATTATCTTTATATAACTATTATCATAAAATATATCACTAAATTATATATAAATATAATAGCCATGGAATATATTGGAGAGAAAATAAAATTGGATAACATAGAATTTTTTGATGGAATTTCTAAACTGAGATTGTTTTGGAGAGAAATCTGTTATTGAATGATAACTTGATTTTGAGGTTGTAAGGGCGATATGTACAATATGAATGAATTCGAAAATAGGCGGATTATGGTAGTGGTGACCGGTTCTGATTTCTATACTATCAACTGTTGTTTCGCAGTAACAAATACCGCACAATGATGACAGGTTTTGCGATTATCAAATTTTTGAATTTTCCTTGCATTTCTCCTAAAAATATGCTATACTAAGGATAGTGGAAATTTCGGAGAAAGTGAGGTAAGATCGCATGAAGGAATTCAAACCCATCCCGATTGGTGTAGAAGATTTTAAGGTGATTATTGACAAAGGTAGTTACTACGTAGATAAAACCGATATGATACGGGAGCTATTGGATAGCGGTGCAACCGTCAATCTATTCACCCGTCCTAGACGTTTTGGTAAGACTTTGAATATCAGTATGCTCCAGCGATTTTTCGAGAAA
>Ga0192237_1024_pt1 | contig 27717 bp, 34 predicted proteins | sample Koala_Koa27_E3_FD_131278 | JGI IMG/M metagenome (GOLD analysis project Ga0192237, IMG submission 131278) | Enriched cells from koala feces incubated with labeled cellulose particles, San Francisco Zoo, California, United States - Koala_Koa2-7_E3 ...
GTCCGGCGCGCGCTCGTTGTCGCCCCCAAGCGGGTAGCGCTTACGGTATGGAGCGCCGAGGCGAAGAAGTGGAACGACCCCCACGAGTGGACCGTGATCCAGGGCACCCCCTCGAGGAGGGTCTCCCTGTGGAGGCGAAAGACCGCCCGCACTGTCTGCAGCTACGAACAGCTTGCCGAAGCCCCGACGCTGGACTTCGAGGCGGTCGTGTTTGACGAGCTGACGCGCCTAAAGCATGTCACTTCGAAACGTTTCCTGTACGCATTAGGGGTCAAAACCGCCATCCGCTGGGGGCTGACGGGTACGCTCCTACCCAACGGGGCTATTGACCTCTTTGGGCAACTGGCTGCCCTGGGTATCTATGCCGCCACGCCGCACACGGCACGCCGGGGTAGAATCTACATCCCCGAATTTTTCCGCTGGCGTGCCACTTATTTCGAGGATTTAAACGCGTTTTCCGCCCTTCCGTTCCACCGGTGGCGGATCCTGCCGCCCCACACCCTGCAATCGATTCTAGAGCCTGTAAAGGGGCAAATTTTCACGCTCCGCGCGGAGGATTATGCCGCCCTTCCCCCGATGCGCACCCTCTACCACCCGCAACCCCTGTCCGAGAAAGAGCGCACCCGGTACATGGACGCCAAGACCCTGCTTCGGGTGGAGGACGAAGAACATATTATCGCGCTTAACGACAAGGGCGCGTTTCAGAAACTGCAGACCCTTTGCAGCGGGTTTATCTATGATCCCGCGACCTCCGCCCCCGTCTGGTCGGGTGCGTCCAGCAAACTGGAGGCGGTGGCGGATGCGGTTTCCAGCATGGTCGGCGAGGGCGAGCAGGTGCTCCTGTTCTACGCCTTCCGCGCCGAGGCGGATTATCTCCGCGCGCGGTTGGAGAAGGAGGGCGTGACGGTCGTCACCCCGGATGAAAAAGATTTTTTAACCCGCTGGAACAGCCGCGCCGCCGATGTCCTCCTGGCGCACCCCGCCAGCTGTGGACATGGGTTGAACCTTCAGGACTCTGGGGCGCGCCTCCTCGTCTGGTCCTCTCTGACGTTCGACCTCGAGTTATGGCTACAAGCCTCGGCGCGCCTACACCGCCGCGGGCAGCGGGCGCCGGTGGATCTGCACGTTTTTTACGCCCGTGACACCGTCGAGGAGTATGCCCTTAAGGCGCTTCAGAAAAAATCCCGCCTGATGGATGAGTTTAAAGAGGAAACGCGCCGGTAATTTTTAATGAAAAAAAATTGGTAGTTTAAATGAGGCTTCGTATATTTGCAGGTGACAACGATTGTCTTGTAAAAAGTTTATTTTTTATCATTTTGTTTATTTTTTCATGTTTTTAAATTTTAATTATAGGTTAAAGCCTCTTTTTTGTGAAAAAAGGAGGCTTTTTTTTTGTTTCTTTCGACTGCTCAAAATGGAGCAGTGAAAAGAGGCGTCCGCGAGGTCTCCCCAAAATTGGGGAGATTAATTTTTTCAAAAAAAAGAGGTTTTTTTTGGTGGTTTCATTTTTTGTTTGTATATTTGTCGCATAGTAATTGACGTGACCGGTTACAACCTGTAAGAATTAGTTTAACAACTAAGATAATCCCGGTAAAGCGTAGGAGGTCACGTCTTCGAAACTTTACCGGGTCTTTTTTTTATTATGGAAACAAAAGAATTAACCCTTTTCGAAGGGAATTTCGGGGAAGCACCTGTAACCATGTCCAGCCGGGAGATTGCCTCCCTGACTGAAAAGAGACATGACCATGTCCTCCAGGATTGTGATAAACTAAACGAAAGTTATGAAAAACTTGGTCTGCTGAAAATTCAGCCGACCACCTACAAAGACTCGTGGAACCGTGAGCAACGTGAATATCGCCTCACCCGCATGCAGTGCTTTGACCTCATGACCGGTTACAGCCGCGAGCTTCGCATCAAGGTTAACCGCCGGTGGGAGGAACTGGAAAAGAAAGAACGCGCCTCTCTCCCCACCTCTTATGCCGATGCCCTTCGCCAGCTTGCCGCTGTGGTGGAACAAAACGAGCAGCAGCAGAAACGCCTCGATGAAGCTACCCAATGGTATAGCATCAAGCGTTGGGCGAAAGAGCACGCGACCGACTGGCGCGCCTATCGCTGGGGCGTCCTGAAGGCGCTTAGTCATGAACACGGATACAGGGTTGATAAAACATTCGACAAGAACTATGGCGAGGTGAACCTGTATCACCGCCGGGTGTTTGAGATCTATGAAAACGGTAGAAAATGGAAACAATGACTATAAACGGAATCACGTACGAGGTGTATGACACCGCCCCGGAAGGTTTTACGCCTTGTCATACCGCCGCCAGTCCATCCGGCCGGCATACCCTGTATAGTAACGGCATCCCCCGGTATCTCTTTGACGGTCCTGGCGGTCAGGGTAGAATCAACCCCGCCCACCGCTGGGCGCTCGTTAAAAAACATCCTTCCGGTTTCTGGTTGTGGTCTGAAAATAAAGACTGGACAGCTTACGAGGCTTTTAAGGAAAAGCATAAAAAAAAAGAAGTGCAGGACAGGACGGTTTTTGAGCGCCGGGCTTTAAATCAGCTTGCCCGGGAAAAGTTTAAGAAACATATAGTAGCCGAAATAGCCTGCGATATGATGGTTTGCATGTTGGAGGGATGGGACCCGCGGACGTATACGTATGAGATAAAAACAATGATAGATGACATTTATCGGAAAATGATTCAAAAGTTTGGAACACAATTGTCATTTTTTTAAATGAACCAGAAAGAGAAAGAATTGGAAGCCGCCTGCACCCGGTACGCCCGCGAAAAGGGTTGGCTCTCCATTAAACTGGAAAATACCGGGCATACCGGCATCCCGGACCGTCTTTATTTAAAAGACGGAAAGGCTATTTTTGTGGAGTTTAAAACCCCCGGTAGTGGGCGGCTTTCTGTTTTCCAGTCGCACTGGCTGGAACGGTTAACCCGCGAGCAGTTTACCGCCCGGACGGTTTGGACGATGGAAGAATTTAAAGAGTTAATCAAATGAAAAAACTACCCCCTCATACCCTGTATGATCCGCTGACTACACCCCTCCGGTACGAGGAGTACTTAGCCGACGCCCGGCAGCAGTACTCGGAGGAAGAAATCGCAGGGCTTTTGGGCGTCGCTCCCGCTACGCTCCAAACGTGGCGGAATAGGTACCCCGCCATGCGGGAGGCGCAGACCTGCGGGCGCGAACGGCGCCGGCTGGCGTTTGTCAAGGAGGCAAAACGCGGGCTGTTCAAGCAACTCTGCGGCTACGATGTGGAGGAAACCCGGACCGTACTCGTAGAGGGAAACATCAAAGAGCAGCATATCACCCGCCGGCATATTCCTGCCAATGTGGCAGCTGCGATTTTCGTCCTTTGCAACATGTCGCCCGAGGAGTGGACGCGAAGCAACGCGCGAACGCTTGATTTTGAGGACAATAACCGCCGCGCCTTTACGGTGAAGGTCATCGACAACACGGCGGACAAAGTGGCAGGTCTGGAAAAGGGAACAAGAAAAAAAGAGGACACCGGAAGCGATGGAACTGCTGAAATTACACCATGATTTCATAAGCTACCACAAGGAGAACGGCACCCCTTTTATACTCTTTCAGGGGGGTCGTCGGAGCGGCAAGACGGTCAGCATCCTGCAATTTCTTTACATTGAATCCCTGACCCATCCCGGCACGCGCACGCTGATCGTGACCGATACGTATGCCCGGTTGAAGGAATCCATATTCCAAGACCTGATCATGATCAACCGCAGCGCGGGCGGCGATAGCCGCCGGATGCGCATCCATTTCTCCGGAGGCACGCGGGTGCTCTTTGAGACCGGCTCGGACTTCGCGTTCGTTTATGCCGGGCGGGATGTCCGCGGCTACGCTTCGAACTTTCATTATATTTTCTTCAACGAGTGCATCCAGTACGACGCCCGCACGGTGCGCGAGGCGTTAAAAGCTGCCGGACCGGGTTGCCAGGTCTTTTTTGATTACAACCCCTATACAAGGTTTTGGGTCAACGATCTGTACGAAACACCGGACAACAAGTTAATAACCACGTACCACGATAACCCCTTCTTATCGGATTTCGTCCGCCGGGAGCTGGACCGCACCGCCGCGGCTGGCAAAGACGCCGCCCCGGGGACGATGGAACGCTATCTATACGAGGTCGAGTGCCGGGGCGTCGATTCCACCCTCTCGGGACTTTGTTTCCCGCGCCACAAAGCCGTCCCGGACGAGGAGTATCACGCTTCGCCCCTGATGGAGGTTCTCGCCTGTGACTGGGGAGCGCTCCACGCCACGGCGGACCCCGATGTAATATGCGGCTTCCGGTTCTCTTCCGATGCCATCTATTGCCACGAGTATTATTACAGCCGCGAAGGGGGCGACGCCGAAATGGCGGCATGCCTCGCCTCGATCCCGTTTCACCGTCAATACCTGGTCTACGATACCGCGACCGAAGGTGTGGACCGCATTCGCAGCCTCTTCGCCCGCACCCATCTGAGGTTTAATTTCTCCCCCGCGCGCAAAGGGGCGGGATCTATCCTTACTGGCATCCGGAACCTGCAACCCTACGAGCTTCGCATTACCGCCTCCTCGCGCCATTTCCTCGAGGAAATGGAAAATTACCGCTTCATCCAGAAAAACGACACGCTCCAACCGGTGGACGACTGGAACCATTGTTGCGACGCCCTCCGGTACGCCTTCGACCTGTGGTCGATGCTGCCGGCACAGCGAAAAAATGTTAAATAGTTGTTTTCCCGGGGGAAAAGTCGTATATTCGCTTGGAAAAATAAAAAGTTTCTTTATGGACATTACAACCCTGCTCACGACGCTTCTCACCACCCTTGCCAGCGGGGGCGGCGTGGCTGGCTTTATGCAGTACAAGCAAAACAAGAAGGCGAAGGAGTTGGAGAATGACAAGACGGCTTCCGAGCAGTGGCGCGCCCTCTACGAGGAGCAAACGAGGACCGCGCAAAGTCTTCGGGAAAAGCTGCACGAGGCGCGTGAGAATCTGGCGAAAGAAAAGCAGCGAACGTTGATGTGCCGTTTTTATGTGTGCGAAAAACTGGACTGCACCGACCGCGAACCGCCGCACACGGAAATCATGAAGGAGTTTAAACAATACTCGGAAAAATGAAATATTTCACCATTGAAGAACTCACGAAATCGGATACCGCCACACGTCGCGGGATTGACAACACCCCGACAGAAGAGGCTAAGAGGAACTTAACCATCTTGGTTGACGAGGTCCTCGACCCTCTGCGTGCCGCTTGGGGCGCTCCGATTGTTGTGAATAGTGGGTATCGCTGCCCGGCTTTAAACGAAGCCGTAGGAGGCTCCAAGACCTCCGACCATATGACCGGACGTGCCGCCGACATCGAAGCCGCAGACCGCACGAAAACAAGCAATGCGAGGCTGTTCGTGCTGATTCAGTCCCTCGGCTTGCCTTTTGACCAACTCATCGACGAGAGCGGCATGAGCTGGGTGCACGTGAGTTACCGGAGTGAGGCGGAAAACCGTAAACAGATACTTAAGCTATGAAAACGGCGAGCTGGATCATATGGATAGGCATACTTATCGCTATTTTTTTCCTGGGGCGCTGCTCTAAGCGATGCGAGAAGACGGAAACGGTAAGTGTGGAAACGGTTACCGAACTCCGCGTTGACACGATTACCGTCGTCGAACCTCACGAAACCGTCCGGACGGAGATCCGGAGGGAGGTTATTGAAACCCCCGCCGATACCCTCTACCTGCCCGGCGATACCGTGCGTATCGAGGTACCTATCGAAACGAAAGAGTACCGGGACACACTTTATGCCCTTCAAATTGAAGGCTACCGCCCGCGCCTCAACTGGGTCGAGGTCTATCCACGGACCGAATACGTATACCGGACGGAGACGAGGACCATGAACGCGCCTGCCCGGCGTTGGGCACTGGGTCCCGCCGTGGCTTACGGCTACGATGTAAAAAATAACCATTGGGCACCTTTTGTCGGGGTGTCCGTTCAATACGCATTATGGTCATGGTAATTATACACGTTCTTGTATTGTTTTTGATCGCCCTCCTTTCCGAGGTGGTATTCGGATCGGACTGGTATCAAAACTGGCTCTGGCGTCTCGATTGGGATCGAAAACCCCTCAGCTGTAAAAGTTGCCTTACCTTCTGGGGAACGTTTCTTTATAGCTGGCTGTTTCTTTTTCCGCTTTCCTGGGCACTGGTGACCGGATTTGTGTTTTTTACGCTTTCTATCGAAGGTTATACGGAAGCGTTTACCGATTACCTAAAAAACCGAAAAAAATGAGACTGCCCGGGAGACTTGCTCAGAAAATAAAGCGGGGAGCGGCTGGGGAGCGGATAACCCTCACGCCGGAGGATAAGAAACTATTAAAAGCGTTTACCGGGCGCACCGTCCCCTGTCTTTGTGGGGGAGGAAGTGCGCGCAGGCGTTATTTAAAAGAGGCTTACACGTTAATGAATGCACACCTATGAGATTGTTCGGATACGATATTAAACGACACCGTCCCGGTGAAAAGAAAGAAGAAAAACGCTCCCTTCCCCGAGAGGTGCCCGTGAGGTATTATGAACCCAGCGGGACGCCTTTTTATGACTTTGCCCGGAGTGAGGTACTGGACGCCCTTCGGATGATTGCCTCACGGCTGTCTAACCTTCGTTGGAGCACTACGACGCCTTTTATCGCCACCCGGAAGCTTTTCGCCTTTCTCTCCTCCGATTATTTGGAATTAGTCCGCCGGCTGTTTTATGACGGGTATTTGGTGGTGGGCACCCGCCCCGAACTGCATCTTATCTCCGTCCGCTCCCGCCGAGCGCAGAAAGCGACGGAAGGCGTTATGACGATTCCTCTCGAAAGAGGGGAAGTGTTACTCCCTTCGCTTACGTTTCGCGCCACCGGTCACAGCGATGAGTGGTATTTGCGGGACAAACTACACTTTTTGAATACCATCAACAACAGTGATTTAAACCTAATTGAGAATTACGGCGCGATGGGTATCCTGTCGCCTGAGACGGACAGCAGCGTGGCAGGTGCTTTTTTTGATGAGAAAGAGGTGGAAGAGATGCATGAGCGTTATCGCCGGACGTACGGTATTCGGCTCGGACGCTGGCAGGTCATGATTGTCCCGCGCCCCACGCGCTGGAATGCCATTGAGCTCCCTATTGCCGCGCTACAGCTGCCCGCTAAACGGTTATATGCCTTGCAGGCCATATATGCCGCGCTCGGTATTCCCAAAGAGCTATCCACTTACTTTGAAAATGCCAAGTACGAAAACCGCAACGCCGCCGAACTGGATTTTTATAGCAGTACGATTCAAAGTTACGGCGTGTTATTTACGCACCTGCTGGAGGACCTTTGGCGGGAAATCGCTGCGGAAAATTCCGCCCTCCCCCGGCGGTTGGAGTTCTGGTTTGACTTTGAAGGCGTGCCCGCGATGGCAGAGAAAAAACGGGAACTGGAAACCTCTGCACGGGAAATGTACCTATTTTGGCAACAGGTTCGTGCCACGGATCCGGAAAATGCCGAGACGGCGCGGCTTCGCATGAAAGATATTATTGAAAACTTATAAAAAGAAAAAAATGAACCGATACGAAATTAAAGAGCAGCTTCCTATCCGAAACTTTACCACTCTGCGGACGGAAACCCCGGAGGGGCGGAGCTATGTCCTCCGAAAAAACGAAGCGGGGGAAGAAGTAGGCTTTACCCTCTCAGGACTGCTAACCCGTTTTGACAGCGTCAACGAAAACGCTCAACAGTGGCAGTCTACCGCTTACGATGAGGGGCTTACGAACTATTTTGAAAAAAATAACCTCTTCGTTCCGCTTGACCTGCAACATGAGCGTGATATCCGTTCGCTCGCCGGACGGCTGGAATCGCTTGAAAAAACAAAAGAGGGTGTTTTAATTCATGCGTATATACCCCGGGGCGTTTATTATTATAACCTGATAAAAACGCTACTGGATAACCATATTTTACAGGGCTTTTCCAGTTATGGCTACGTAACCCGTGGACATATTACGGAAGACGTTCTGCATGTGGAAGCCTTTCAGCTTATTTCGGCGTCCCTGGTAGACGTCCCAGCCGACACCGCAGCCCGTTTCATCCGAAACGGCACGACGCTTAAAGGTTTTTCTCCCGCGATGGAGACAGATACGCAATTACCGGTTTTTTGGTATTAAACTAAAAAAAACGATTTATGAAAAAGAATGAGAAAAAATTGAAAAACTTCACCGCTTCCCTTTCCGCTAAGGAAAACGTACTCAGGCGACTTCGTATGCGCAGCAATACGCTAAGTGACGAAGCCCGTGCCGAAGCCGAGGCGGTCATTGAGGAAAAAGAGGCAGAAATTGAATCCCTGCGCGCACAGATTGAAGAACTCGACGCAGCCGAAGAAAACATGGACGAACAGCTGCGCGCTTTGGTGGCTGAACTGCAGGGCAAAGTAGAAGAGGTCGAGGCCTCGTTGCGCGCACCTCGAAACACGCTGCGCGTGCATAATTTTTTAAAGAGTGAAAAAGCGGGGAACCTGTTTTTGGACACCGTCCGCCGTACGCAGGACGCGAAAGAATTCGCCCATAACTGGCGCACAGCGCTCATAAAAAATGGTCTCTTTGATTTCGCTGTAGGCGAAGACGGCAACCCCTCGCCGGAGGCGTTCACCGGAACCCTTCCCGAGGCGGTACTGGAAGAGATTAACGACGCCTGGGAAAATGCTGCCGATGGTTTCCTGCAGCTACTGGACGTAACAGGACTCCTGGCCTTAAAAACGCTGACCGATGTCAACGACGCCGACAGCAGCCGCGCCCATGCGCATCAGAAAGGATCGAAGAAAGACGAGCAGGCACTCATTTTCAAACCCAAGGAAATCCGCGCGGAAATCATTTACAAGTTTATCCGCATCGACCGCGAAACGGTAGAGTATGAAAACGCCGGCGGTGCCCTGCTGCGTTACATTACCCGCGAACTGGCCACCCGCATTGTGCATGAAATTATGCGCTGCGTCCTGACAGGGGATGGCAGGTATCTGTCTAACAACCCCGAACCCGAGAACTACCACCTCCTTCCGAAAGAGGGACACGTGACCAAGCTGGAACCGATTACGGAAGCAGCACCGCTTTATGTAACAGAAACCCTATCGAAGGTACCCGTAGTTATTGCGCGCGAAACCGCAGAAAATCCGAAGCATGATAATAAGGATGCAGCTGAATCAGTCGGCTGGACAGAAGGATGCCTTACGCGTCCGGAAGACTGTATCCGGGCAGCGCTTACCCATATGCCGACCATTGATGAGGTGGCCGCGATGGTATCTACCATCGAAGCCGAGGGCGATATACACCTGTTCTGCAGCAAAGCGCTTGCCAACCACCTGCGCCGCTTCGTGTACGGCGGAGGCGGTACACCCGTTTATAACGCCCTGGACGACCTGGCCCAGATGCTGGGCGTGGCAGGGATCCACACTACGCGCATCCTGCCGCAGGTAGCAACCGCCGAAGGGGTTTGTTTTAACGCCTTCTTTGACTGCTTCAGCTCGGGGAACACAGCAAAAGAATACCTGCAGGAAAAGTATGGCATTGATTGTAAAAACCTGGAAGAAACCAAAGAGAGCCTCTACAATAGCCTAAACGGCATTATTAACGCCCACGAATACAAGATGGTGCAGGCCATTGCCTTCGTGCCGAGTGCCTACAAGGTGGTAGGGGATGTGACTGTCCGCGGGTTTGAAAACTTCAACCTGGCATACAATAAGAACGAGTATCTAAATGAAGTCTACATCGGTGGTGCCCTGACGGTGCCTTTCTCCGGTGCCTATCTCACGCAGCTGCTTCAGTCTGAACTAGGGTTAAAGTTTATCAAACACAAATTAACAGAAACCGAAGAAGAAGAGTAAATGACCGATGAAAACCGTTCTGACTATCGAAGATATGGTCCGCCCTTCCCAGCCGTGGAGTTTGCCACCCACGGCTGGAGTTAAAGACCGCACGGCGCTGGAAGGCATCATCGCAGAGGCGGAACAATCGTTTTTGGACACGTTTGGAAGCGGTGCGCTGGATGCGGTAGAGGAACACCCCGCGGCGCACCCACCCCGAAGGAGGAGAAACACCTTTCAGACGATGGAGACCAAAGAAAAAGAACGAAAAGAGCCCCTGCCGAGGAAAAAAGAACCCGCGCCCCGTGACCGGATCAGTAAGCGTACATTGCAGGCGCTCCGGTACTGGACGGCGGCGGCCTATCTTCGTTACGGAGCGGTCCGCATAACGCCGGCAGGCATCTCGGCGCGGGCTACCTTTACGCAGTCGGAGCCCGTCTTTGACGTGGCGCGCTGGGCGCGTTTCTACAATGAGGCCTGTACGCTGATGTACCGTCCGGAAAAGAAAATTTATAATTTGTTCAACTATTAAAAAAATAAAATTATGGCTTATACACCTTGTGATTCCTCACAGATAGGAATGAACGCACAGAAAAACTGTTTATTTCCCGCCTATGCAGGCCTGCAGACGCTTGCCATCATGTGCCGTTGGGAAGACGTGAACCGGATTATTTATTATCATGAACATGGCGAGAGCGAGAGCGAGGCCAGCGGCAGCTACTCAGGCGGCGGCGAACAGGAAACGGTAACCATGCAGAACAAAAACCGCATCAAACGCATCCTGCTTAAAGGCTGGGTGAATGAAGATGAAAAAGACGAAAACGACAGCACTCAAGGCGACCAGGTTCCCTCCGAGCCGACACACGGAAGCGACACCGCCGCCGAAGAAGACGACGAAACTTATGCTAAATGGATTGCCATCGAAGCCGGAGGCGCTACGCCGTATGCCGATACGTCGGAAGAGTACGACGCCGACAGTGGTACCTTTACGAAAACGCTCACCTTTACCGCCCCGCGTGCCGGAGCTGAATTTAGCAGCGAATTCATTGAACCGCTCCTGCGCAACAAAAACGGCTGGGTAGTTGTTCTGCAGCGCAAAGACAAAAAAGGCGGCGATAGTGCCTTCCCAATTCTGGGACTTGACAACGGGCTGATAGCCTCCGAAGCTTCCCTGAATTACACCGACGGGGAAAACGGCGGCTGCTACAGCTTTACGCTGACGGAAACCTATGCACCGAATGCGGAAATGGACCTGTGGTGGGGAAACTACCACGATACGCAGAACGAGTTTAACTCCTATCTGAAATACACCATCGACGACCATGGTGAAGGGGATGAAGACTAATAATTTTTTACCGGTACCTCTTTCCTGTCTGAAGAAGGAGTAGGGGTACCAGTTTTTAAAAAAAAAAGTATGATGGAAGAAAACAGAGAAATAGTAGAAGAAACTGCCGTACCAAAAGAGGTGACGGACGGCGAGGTAATAACACCTGACGCAGCCTTAGTCACAGGGGCACCGGAAAAGAAACCCGCCCGGCAGCGACGGGCAGCACCTAAAAAAACAGCTGCACCGAAAGAGATTCCGGAAAAGACGTCCGTCCTCAGGCTAAAACCCTCGCTCCGGCATGGTTTTCAGATAAGAGGACGCTACTACAGCCGCAGCGAACTAGGGCGCAAAAGTGTGCTTGAAAAACTGTATAAACAGTATCCTGGTTTGTTCGAGAAATAAGGGGTATGAAACTAAACCTGTCCACGCTCACGCTTCACGACTACGAGGTACTGCTCCGTGAAGGGTTGCTACTCGATGCGGACCGCCAGCGAGTGGAGGAGCGTGTAGGGTGTGACTGGGATTATAACCTCTGGTCGCTTCCGCTTAGTTCGCTCACCGACCTGGAAGCCGGCAGATTGCCCCGCGTGCTCGAAGCGGAAATCTACCCCGAAGGACCCCTGACGGTTATGCTGCCACGGATATTGTATATCCGGAATTTTTTCCGCACCTTGCTTGAAATGCTGGAAAAAATTCACCTCGCACCCCTTCCGGAGGACGTCCCGCTACTCAGGCGGCTCCCTGAGATGAAAGGCATCGAGCGCCCTCTTATTGAAGTCCGTGCCTATTTCGGGCTTCCTTCCTTCGACGCTGCCGCGGCGGTCCCGCTGGGCGATTGGTTCTTAGCCCGGAAAGACCTCTATAGCACGGCTTACCTGGAACGGATGCGCTACGAGCGGCAAAAAAGACAGATGAAACGAAAACAGAAACGATAACCCGTTATGGCAAAGAAACATTTTAAACCGCAGGTACTGCCGCCGCCCGGCATCGACCGCCCGCATATGCCCTTCCCGTACGGGACGGAGGGTATCGTGCAGAAGCTGAAAAACAGCGTGAAAGCCATCGGACTCCCCTTCCGGTACGGTACAGGCGAGGAACTGGACCTGTTAATTGGTAACACCCCGATGCCCGCCTGTATGTGTTACCGGATTGACGAGACGGAGTCGGAGTACCGCAATACAATGCGGTGCGAAATCTTTACTCCCACGCTCTACTTTATCGACCGGTCCAGCCATCGGGCTAGTAGCGTAGAGCAGGAGCGGATCGTGCAGCACACCAAAGCCTATGCCGATGCATGGCTTAATTACGTCCGGCATAGTCCCGATCCCGATCATGCCTTTGAACTTCTTTCCGAACCCACCCTGAACCGGGTTTATCTGGAATTTGAAGATTTTTTTACCGGTATTGGTGTCCGTGTCCGGCTCATCGAGTCGCTGGGCGTTTGCGTGGAGGACCCGGCTTTCTATTTTCGGCGTCCGATCCATGTAGTAGCTCCCGGGTGGAGCGGCGAGCATCCGTTTCATAGCAGACCGAATCCACCACACCCGCACAAAAAAGGAAAACATAGTAAGCCGGGAGGCGAAAAGAAATGAGCGCGCTCAGTGACTATATAAAAAAAGAACTCGAAGCCGCCGGAAACGAAATAAAAACCGCGCTTTCAGAAGGAAAGATAAACGCCAGCGGGCGGAGCTCGGAAGGGTTCCGGGTGCGGGTAACCGATACCCGTGCACAGCTGTATTATAGCCGGGACGGAGGCGGAGCCCCGCTCCTTACCCTGGAGCAGGGACGACCGGCAGGAAAGGTTCCCCGCAATTTTGTCGACATTATCGAGCAATGGAGCCGCGACAAGGGGTTGACGTTTTCCAGTGAAAAGGAACGAAGAAGTTTCGCGGGCGCCGTGGTTTTTGGCAAACACATCCCTAAGGGATGGGGGCGCCCCGCCCCGACAGTATACGGAAGCAGCGAGCGAAATTATTCGCTCGTCGTCGAACAGACGGCAGAAGAGTTACGGGAGAAATTAGGAAACCGCGCGCGGGTGTGGTTGACCGATAAAATATTTAAATAAAAAAGAAAATGGCAGAGAACGATAACACCATATTAATCGACGTCGCGTTTGAGACAGGTGACCTCGAGGCGCGCGCCGCCCGGATCCGTGCCGAGATCGGGTTGCTGCAAAGCGCCAACAAGGCGCTAAAGAAGGATGTGGACGCCGCCACGGAGTCGAGCGCGGAAAGCGCCAAGCAGCTGGCGTTAAACACGGAGGCGATCAGGCTCGACAAAGCCGAGTTAAAGATGCTCGACCAACAGATCCTGAACGCCGAGAAATCCAACGAGCAGTATACCCGGAGCGTGGACGATATACGTTCGGAGATCGAAAGCGCGCGTAAAAATCTCGCTAACCTTACTACGGCACAAAAGACCCTAACGCTCGCGCTGATGGCAGGGGGCGAAGGGTACGAGGAAACGAAAAAACAGCTTGACGCGGTAAACCTGGCGATCGAGGAACAAGGCAAGGAATTGGCAGCCCTCGAGGGTGAGGTTGCCCAAGCGGTTGTTACGACGGGAACGTATAACGATTCCCTGATAGGAATGCGCGCCGAGCTTTCATCCCTGCAAAACGAATACGCCGCCCTTTCCGCCGCCGAACGCGAATCAGCCAAGGGCACCGAGTTACTCGAGCATATACAGGAATTGCGCGCCGAGGTGGGAAACCTCGAAAGCTCGATGGGGGATAGCCGGCGCAACGTGGGAAATTACACCGGCAGCATCGAGCAAGCCTTGAAGAATATGGGAACGACCGGCGGCGTTAATCTGAAATCCCTCACCGGTTCCGTGCAATCCTTCGGCAAGGTTTTCGTGACGTACCCGCTGAACGTCATCACCGCCTTGCTTACGGCGATTATGGCGGTAATAAAAGGGGTAACAGATGCCTTCAAAAAGAACGATGACGCGATGACGCAGCTCAAGGCTGCTTTTTCCGCCTTCGAGCCCGTCTTAAAGCTCGTTAGCGACGCCTTTCAGGCGCTCGCGGGCGTTATCGCAAAAGTCGTAACGGCGGTCACCAATGTGGCGTCTTCCATCCTCGGGAAATTAATCCCTTCTTACAAGCAAGCCGCCAACGCAGCGCGGGAGCTGGTCTTGGCGCAGGACGCACTCGAGGACTCCGAGCGGGCATATGCGGTAAACAGCGCCCAGCGTGCCGCCGAGATTTCCCGCCTACGCAACGAGGCGCAAAACAAAGACAAAAGTTTAGATGAGCGGCGGAAAGCGCTCGAAGAAGCCATCCGCCTCGAAAAGGAAGACCTGGACGAACAACGCCGAATCGCCACCGAGCGTCTCCGGATCGCCCAAGAGCAAGCCAAGCGGGAAAACGATACATCGGACGCGACAAAAAATAATATCGCGAATTTGCAGGCGGCAGTTTTTAATGCCGAGAAAAATTACGAAGATGGTATTCGTCGCCTTTCGTCCTCGTTGCAATCTTTTAACGAGGCGGAGAAAAATGCCACGAACGCGGCGGTCCAAGCAGCTGCCGAACGGAAACGCGCGGCGGATGAAGCTGCCCAAGCCGAGGCGGACGCTTACGCCAAGGAAGTGGAAGACTTGAACAACCGGCAGCAGGCAGCTGCTATCGAAGCCGTGCAGCTCCGGTTAAACGAGACCCAGCGAGGGAGCGAGCAGGAGTATCAACTTCGATTACAGCTTCTCGAGATGCAACGGAGCGCGGAGCTGCAAAATACCGAGCTGCTTGACTCCGAACGGGCGAATATCGAGGAGAAATACCGTCAGCAAGAAGAGCAGGCGGCAAAAGAGTTGAACAACCGGCAGCAGGCAGCCGCCATCGAAGCCGTGCAACTCCGGTTAAACGAGACCCGGCGAGGGAGCGAGGAGGAATATCAACTTCGATTACAACTGCTTGACATGCAACGGAGCGCGGAGCTGCAAAATACCGAGCTGCTTGCCTCCGAACGGGAGAATATCGAGGAGAAATACCGCCAGCAGGAGGAGCAGGCGCGACGCAGCCGGGAAGCCGGTCGACGTGCCGAGCTACTCGAGGGTATGCGTGAGTCTTTGGATGAACAAAACGCCCTGATTGAAGAAGAGGGAAAAAGCGCGGAGAGTCGCGCCGCGAGCCGCCAGCTGCAAGAGGCGGAGAATTACTTAAACTACCTGCTGCAGCTGGATGAAGAGACAAAGGCTATCCTGTTCCCCGAAGAGGGTTCCTATGCTGCCCTGCTTGAAGAACAATACGCGCGTATAGATGAAGCGCGTGAAAACCTGACGGACGCAAACAAAAAAGATACGGAAAAAATGGTAAAGGATTGGCAAAGCTTTACCTCCGCCGTTTCGAAAAGTACGCAGCAGATTATCGGAAGCGTGGGCGACATGGCGGGGGAAAGCGAGAAAGCCGCCGCCCTGCAGGCAAGCGTGCAGATGGCGGAGATTCTCACCAACGAGGCGCTGGCGCTGGCTCGTGGCACGGCAGCCAGCCAGACATTACCCTTTCCTGCCAACATTGCGGCACTTGCTGTCACGATAGCCCAGATCACCTCGCAGTTTGCGACGGTCTTCAAAACATTCTCCCAGAGTGGGTTTGCCGCCGGTGGTATCGTGCCGGGTAGCTCCTACACGGGTGACCGCCTAACGGCTCGTGTCAACAGCGGTGAGATGATATTAAACGGCTCACAACAGGCGCGGCTCTTTGAGCTGGCAAACAGCCCCGCGGGTGGCGCCGCGGGTGGGTTTGATTACGAAACCCTGACCGCCTCGCTCACGGAAGCCGTAGCGGCACAGCCGGCACCGGTGATGGATTATAAGGAGTTTACCACATTCCAGCAGCGGACGGCGCTATATAAGGAATACGCGAACATTCGTAAATAAAAAGAAATATGGCAACCTATACATTAACAGTGGACTCTGATGTTTGGGTGGACGACGTTTGCACGGCGGTCATTACATCCGCCGGGGAAGAAGAATCCGAAGAAACAGAAAGTGTAACCGTCCTGCTTTCGATGAGTAACGCAGAGGAAGAAGACCCGTACAGCCGGTTTGATACCGAACTGACCCTCGACGGGTGGATTGAAGACCGGATTACATTCTCTTTCCGCGACTTTGCCCGCTCAGCCTACAATTACGGCATGGATTATATGACTATGCAGATCGTGGAAGAGGAAGCGAGAGCAGAAGCAGAAGCAGGAGCAAAAACCATTTACCTGCACGGCGGCATCCGACCGCACGAGACCATCTATCCCCTTGCCGAATACCGCGTCATGGATGCGGACGATGAGCAGCCTGTTTATTTTGTCGGCAAAGGGCTCACGCTGTACGGGGCAAACGAGAACACGTGCACCCCGCCGGGAAACACAGAGAAGGGGAAGAAAACGTCCGGGGCTCTCCGCTCCCTGAAAAGAGAGACAGCGGGGGAAGATGATGCGCTCCTGTGGTATGCCTGCACCTCTCTTCCGGTTGGTTCCTACCGGTTTACCGCGCCCGGCGGTATAAGCCGGCTCATAAAAGTGCGCGCCCTTAAGGAACCCTGCGAAAAAATCAAAGCCCGCTGGACGGGTATGTTTGGTTTTGAAAAAGCGTGGGTATTCGAAGCTTCAACAGAGCAGCTTACGGCAGAGGACAACGTTGACTTTTACGACATGGAAACAATCGGCTATCCGCACCGCAGCGGGTACCGGATGAGTGTGGGCGCCATTAGCCGCGCCCTTACAATGGAGCAGCGCCGGTATCTGGCAGATATTGGGGTGGCAAACGACCTTAGGGTGGACTGGATACAGGATGACCTCCCGGCGCGTGTGGGGAGTGCCCCCGGTGTATCGCTTACGGGGTCGGTCTCAGACGTTTCCATTACGTTCTATCTCCTGCATGTTGCTTTTTAATGTTTTACGCGAAGCAATAAAAATATAAGCTATGTTCAGACTACTAATTAATACATCCAGCAGCCGGGTTCAGGCGGAAGAAAACGGAAGGAATGATGCCAGCGCACAGCAATATATCGAACTAAGTGACGAGGATACCGGATTCCAGTACACCTCGCTCCTTTTCCGGTTCGAAGACCTGGAAATGACACGCTCGTTTAACCTCTCTATCCCGGCCACGCCGCACAACAACGCGGTCCTTGGGTTTAGCGGACACCCGGCTGCCTCGGGTGACGCGGTTACGAACGAGATGGGCTGCACGCTCCTGTACGATACCGGGCAGTTAAACGGCAATATTTCCATTGTCGATTATGCCGATGGTGCCTATAATGCCTGCCTGACGCTCTCCGGCGGCGTGTCCGCGCTCCGGACGCTGGCGGAAGCGACAGATCTGAAAACGACGCTCGGAAGCAGTACAGAGGAAACGGAAGAAGAGGAGGGGACCGGAACCGTTTACACGGTGGTGGACCCCCACACGTTATCGGTCACCATGGATTGGAGTGACTCGGCATCCTGCCGGAGCGGTACCGCCTGCGGAAGGGCAGCGCCCGACCTTTGCATTCAGAGTTATTACACAGAAGGGGAAGGCGGTGGAACGTTCTTCGATGTTTGTTACGGAAAAAGTGGTTTCGTCGCCGTCGGTTCCACGTCCATTGTCGCGAGTGAGGACGGAAAGTATTGGACGGAGATCTATACGACCGGACGGGAGGAAACGCTGGAAGCTTCGGCAAGCGGTTTTTACGCTTGCGCAGCCTATGATAATGGCAGTAACGAAACGACATATTACGTCCGGCGCTCCGGCGCGGTTTATTCCTTTACCGGGATAAATGACATTAAAATGACCGCTTTTGCCAGCGGATTAAAAAGCGCATGGATCGATGAGGCGGGAAAAGGGTACGCCTCTCATCACGCCTTCGCCCCGCTATGCGTCATGGGAGGCTATCTGTACTATACGTCCGGCGACGCGGTGTACCGGAAATCGTGCGGAGATGGATCTACTTCCTCTTCCGCCACAAAACTTACGGGATATGCCAGCACTTATACGTATTCCATGGCGACAAACGGATCCTGCCTCTATGGCGTAGGCCGTCATGGGGCGGGATGGTACGTGAGTGGCAATAATAATACTAACGCAGCACAGGGAAGCCTGATGAGCGAAAAAAACGGCTGGTTTGTTTCTCACGAAGGAGGAAAATGGCTTGCCGGTACAGCCGGCAAAAGCGGGAACGGGACCCGGTTGTATTATGATAATAATAGTAATAATAATAATCCCGCCTTTACCGCCGTGAGCAAAAAGGACGACAAAACGTTGCAATATCCGATGTTTTGCGGCGGCTACTGGAACGATTATTATATCGCGGCCGGAGAGGGTGGGCATAGCTACTATGTGAAGAGCACCGACGCTTCTGACGTTAAAAAATGGACGGAAGTCAGCATCGGCAGCAACACATGGTGGGCGATGGCGGTAAAAGACGGGGACGGAGAAAAGATCGCCGTATTGGTGGGCGCGAACGGCATTAAATACCTGAGCTCGAAAAACAGCGAAACGCCCGATACGTGGAGCTCCGCCTCCCTTACGCTTTCTTCGCTTCCGGGCGATATGCCCTTCATGCCCTGCGTGTCGTACATGTACCTGCTGGAGAGTATCTCCGCCCAGCTGGATCTAGGGTGGACCGCCGCGGCGGATGAGTATTACGACACCATCGGCAAGTGGCTCGTCATTGTCCTGCCTACAGCCGTGGACAGCGGGGGAAATAAACTACAGCAGGGCGATACGTTCTATCTGATGGACAACCTCCCGGACGTCGAACCGCTCGACCTGTTCCTAACCTATGGAGCCATCACCGGGCGGACGCTCGGACTAAAGAACAACGAGCTCGGCGTGCCGTGCCTTCACTTCTTTAATTACAACTGGGCGGACGATAATAATTACAACGAAGGTGAGGCGGCGGTTAATCCCGTTTATTACGGACCGGAGGAATTGGGAAGCGACACCCTTACGCGAGGCGTGGGGGGGCTGGCTTATAACAACTTTATCCGATTCACAGAGGGTGAACTGACCGAAGAACGCGCCGACGGCTACGAAACCAACTACAGCGTTCCTAACTCTACATTAACAGCCGAGAGCGACTGGTATACTTCGCCGCTGGCGAGTGGTTCCACGCTGGGGAGTTCCCTGTATTTGAAAAACATCGAATACACCCGCGAGGTGGATGAGGAAGAAAGTATAATTAATTATACGAATATCAGCTGGGGGGGCGAGGCTACGGTAGCCGTATGGAACGGCTGCAGCTCACCACTCGGTACGCTCCGCGGCTTCGATATGGGACAAAACGAGGACCTGAACCGGGTACTACAGGAAAAAACAACGTACGAGGTTACGATCCCGATGCCGTTCTATCAGTTCATGCAGTTAAATAACCTGTCTTTGGTTAGTACCTCCGCCCGCGTGTGGTGCGTTTACGAAGCCGCCTGGCAGGATGGACTGGCGGACCTTACGCTGGTACGCCTCAACGCCCAAAATTATGACGGCACGGGCGTGGGAGGTGCTTCGCTAACGGTCACTCCTTCCTACATCTACTGGCGGCTATCCGATTGGGACTGCCACACGTATTGGCAAAGCTGCAGGGATGAAGAGGAGTCTCCCGAACAGATATACGAAGCCTGTGTAACGGTTCAAAGTAGCAGGGGTGTTACGTATTCTACCTCGAGTCCTTATTTACAGGTTCAACTCTGCAGTAGCGGGGACGAGGAGGACGACTGTTGTGAGGCGGACGACGAAGACGGAACCCTCTATAAAATCACCTACACGGGTCCGGGAAGCAGCGCGGAGGACGCCTCCGATATTACAGCGGCACTGGGGACACATTATGTTTATTTTCGAAGCGGAAATAAAACGGCGCGGGTAGCTGTTATTATCAGTATGGAATCGGAAAACGAAACCGAAATACCCTGCGCTTACGCATGGATGGATTGCATAAAGCCGGAGCGGGACGACATACCCTCCTGGGCAACATGTGGTGAATTAGAAAAAGAATAAAACCATATATCAAAAAAATGAAAAAGAGAGAAATAAAAAACGGAAAGAAAACGGAAGTGATTCTTTCGGAAGCAACGGATGGTGTGAACAGGGTACGGCTGATCGGGAGTGCCCGCGCGGAGGAGGAGGAGTGCCCGTGGGAGGAGATTGACGCCTACAGCGGACGGTTCATCGTGGCGGGACTCAGCTACGATGGTACCAGTGGCACCGATGGCACCAACAATAACCACCCTTGGATAGCTTATTCCACCGATGGAGGAGAGACGTGGACAAAAAGTGTAACTACCGCGGAAGAGAGTCAGCCGCACGGGTGGCTTTACGCTCTTACCTACGGCGGCGGACGTTTTGTCGTGGCGGGACTCAGCTACGATGATACCGGTGATACCGATGGCACCAACAATTACCACCCTTGGATAGCTTATTCCACCGATGGAGGAAAGACGTGGACAAAAAGTGTAACTACCGCGGAAGAGACTCAGCCGCACGGGCTGCTTCAGGCTCTTACCTACGGCGGCGGACGTTTTGTCGTGGCGGGATACAGCTACGATACCGGTGGCACCGACAATTACCACCCTTGGATAGCTTATTCCACCGATGGAGGAGAGACGTGGACAAAAAGTGTAACTACCGCGGAAGAGAGTCAGCCGCACGGGCTGCTTCGGGCTCTTACCTACGGCGGCGGACGTTTTGTCGTGGCGGGATACAGCTACGATACCGATGGCACCAACAATAACCACCCTTGGATAGCTTATTCCACCGATGGAGGAGAGACGTGGACAAAAAGTGTAACTACCGCGGAAGAGAGTCAGCCGCACGGGTGGCTTTACGCTCTTACCTACGGCGGCGGACGTTTTGTCGTGGCGGGACTCAGCTACGATGATACCGGTGATACCGATGGCACCAACAATTACCACCCTTGGATAGCTTATTCCACCGATGGAGGAAAGACGTGGACAAAAAGTGTAACTACCGCGGAAGGGGGTCAGCCGCACGGGTATCTTTACGCTCTTACCTACGGCGGCGGACGTTTTGTCGTGGCGGGATGCAGCTACGATACCGGTGGCACCGACAATTACCACCCTTGGATAGCTTATTCCACCGATGGAGGAGAGACGTGGACAAGAAGCAAAACTACCGCGGAAGAGACTCAGCCGCACGGGCTGCTTCAGGCTCTTACCTACGCTCCCGACTCCTATTGTTGGAAGTTTGGAACAGAAAATGAAGAAACAGAAGAATAAACAGAAGAAGCATAATAAAAAATACCCGCTTTTTAAAAAAACCGTTTTCCTTTTTTTTTAGGGAGACGGTTTTTATTGTTTCACGTGGAACCATCCGAATCCGAAACCGTTTTTTAGGGAGACGGTTTTTTTTGTTTCACGTGGAACAATTTCGCATTAACTTCTCTTAATTCTTTTCCGCTTATTCTTTAACTCCTTTTAACCTGAAAAATCTGCAGGATTTAAAAAAAAGTTGTATTTTTACAGCATAATCAAAAAAACAAGTTCAACTATTAAAAATTAAAGACATGAAAACAACAGAAAAATCAAAATTGGACATCGTGAAAGAAATCGAAGCACGCAGACCGAAAGAATTAACAAAAGAATACTGCGAAAAATATTTAAACGCAATTCGCAACCTACTATTAGGAGGAAGCGACATCACAGAGGAAGAAGCTGAAGAGTATTTTATAACTCCGAGTAAATTAGACGAAGAGTATACGAGAATTTATTGGAAAGTTTTCAACTATCTCGAAAATCATTTTTAAACAACCTCCCCCGGGGAGCCTCCCCGGGGATTTAAAACCATAAAAAAGATGAAAAACAAAAGATGTACCCACTGGCATTATAGCGCGGAAGAATTCTACGACGCCGCGCGGGAAAAGCTGGAAGCACTCAGAGCGATTGAAAAAGAACGCTTTTTGGACCCTTGGGAAGAAGCCGAGAAGGAAGGCGCCCGGATGGAACTGGAACGTTACGGGCGTATACTGGAAGAAGAGGAGGAAGCCTGTCGGCGGCAGATCTGCGAGAGCCAAGGACTCTCCCGCTGGTGCTGACCGGTGCTGACACGTGAAACAATAAACTTTTAAAAATAAAAGAGATGAAAACAGAAAGGTATTACACAAGTGAAGAGTTAGACGATATGTCTAAAAACGAAATGCGCGACTTACTGCTAAAGGAACAATCCGAACTGCAGGAGATGCGCTGGAGAATGATCGAGATAAAAGAATTATTAACTGCAGCGCTGCAATCGCTGCCTAAAATGGTAAAATTATGATGCAGTATGAACAAAATGTTATCCGGTATGCTATAGAGAACCCTGACGGGCGGATGCCTTTCCGCCACGGGTGGGATCTACTCAATAAGCCGGAAAAAAAAGCCTGTTATGTGGGGCTAAAATATTTGTTTGGTGTGGAAAATTATGAAAGCGTTCGGGCGCGCATTTCCGGCGACCGCCGCATAAAACTCTCCGTATCGGAAGCCGTCCGCGTCGCCCGGTATTTCTATGAGGAATTCGCAATCGATAACCCGTGGGGCGATGGACTTCAGTAATGTGCAAGATCGAAGCGGGTACCTGGGTGGCACCGATGCCGCCCTGGTGGGACGGATCGGGGGCGGGCTCCGGATCAATCTCGAGCATTACATCCGCCTCGCCGTTGCTTACGGCGACCTGCCGGGGCGGTACCTCCGCGAGGTGCCCAAGACGGAGGCGATGGAGGCGGGGCACCGGTTCGAGGATTACTTCTTCGAGGAGATCGCCCCGGATTGGACGCCCCGCGTCGAGCGGCAACATGTCCTTCGGCGTTCCCTGGAGGACCTCCCCGCCCTGATCGCCCACGCCGACGGATACGACGCCGCGCGGGGGCTGGTGCTGGAACTTAAGTTCTCGCGCTACCACACGGCGGACGTTGCCGAGCGGTATCGTTGGCAACTGCAGTGGTATTATTTCCTCGGCGCCGAAAGGGTGCGCCTCGTCCACGGCAGCGGCACGCTCCCGGAGGATGTCCGCATCGCCTTCCGGACGGTGGAAAAAGACGCGGCGGCGCAGGAACAGCTCATGCGGGGACTGTGCCGGATCCAGGAAATGCGCCCCCGGATCCGGGAGGTGGCAGAAATGATAGAGCTCAGAGAAATCGAAAACGATGAAAAATAATTATTAACCCTAAAAAATTAAAAAAAATGAAAACAAGCAGTAAAATTTTAATCGCAGTAGTTTTGGTATTTATGTCCGCCGGCGCCGGCGCGCAGTCTATTAGCAAAAACAAAAGATTAACGAACAAATTTAACCCGTGGCAGGTAATAGTTAATTATGACGCGGACCATAGCCGGGGAAATTACTACCTTTTATCGGTGAACAACGAAGAGTATGGCAAAAAAAGGGACGGGAGTTATTTCCAGACTTACAGTTTTTTCGGGACCGCGGAAGAGTTGATCGAGTTTATCGAGGAGGCAAAAATCGCCCTTCAGCTGGAAAAAGACGAGACGTATACGTTTGGGTCCAAAATCGGCAAGGAAGCAGGTTGCCGGGCTACCAAAAACATTATTCGTTACGATTCGAAAGTATCGGGAGACAAGTTCGAGCTTGCGGGATACAGTTGGGTAATGAAAGATAAATATTTGGAGGAACTTATTCTGAAAATTCAAAAATTCGAAGATGAAAGTCAAGGAGATTAACCTGCAGATCGTGCACAACCTCGGGAATTACGAGTCGGTGCGCTACGGCATCACAGTGGAAATAGAGGAGGGCGAACGTGCATTGTTCGCCCCGCTTAAGGAACAGATCGAAAAACAACACGCCGCCCTGTATCCGTCGCGGGCGGGCGGAAATAGGAAACAACCGATCGACGGACGGTTATAAATGATCAAAAAAAGATGAAACAGAAAATCGTATTCGAGGACGACGAAAAACGGACACTGGTGTATCGGTACCAACGGAGCGGGGACGAACGGCCGCTTCTGATGCGCTGGAACCAAGAGTTTGAAAAATGGAGCGTAGCGCTTCCGAACAGTGGCATAGGACTAATTAACGAGGTGATTCGGAAGCAGGCGGGTGAAAAATACTGCCGCCCTGTCAGTGCGGAGTATTCGACCACGTACGTGAGCGTCAACATCTACAACGAGGAGCTAAAGGGACGGCTACCCGCCAGTTTCCTTGCCTCGGCAACGGATGTGGTATTGAAAGCAAACTACTTCAACCGGATGGGCAAGCAGGGATATACGTTCCAGCTGCTCGACGGAAGGTTCCGGGAGCTCCGGCGCGACTGGCTCGCGGGGGATGATTACTTTGACGACCCCGACGGGGTACCGGAAGAAAAGTACAGCGCGGGGGCTGCAGAGGAAACGGAAAATAGCGACGAATTGCCATTTTAAGGCGATTTAAGGGAGTTTCTGCCTTCGGGTGGTACAAGAACCACCCGGAGTTTTTTAACGCCTTAAAACGGCTTAAAACAGGTTATAGAAAAAGATGTTTAAAAACTATGTTTTATAACTATGTTTTAAAACATGTTTTTTTAAGGCTTCCGGATTGGGAAGGAACCGGAAAAAATAGTTATATTTGTAACGGTGGAATGTTTGAGGTACGACAACAACAGGAAGCGCGTATTAAAAGAAATTTTAACGACTTTGTCGTTTTAAAATAGGAAGCCCGTGGCGAAATGTCGTACCCATTTTGCCCGGGTTTTTTTTTGTTTTGAAACGGCAAAAAAAATAAATTATGAATGTTTTAAAAAATACAGAAGAAAACCAGGTTGCGTTTTTAAAGAAAGCGAAAAGCGAGGAGCAAAAAAAGATGGAATGGAAAACCGAAGAATGGCTCACTTATTTTATTTCTTTTATCAGTAAAAGACAAGAGTGCCCTACCGACTTTCATGACTATGGAAAAAACGGGCAACCTGTCGAAGTAAAATCTGTTTACTATCATCGTGTAGCTGAGGCCATGTTATCCTATATCGATAGGGAGTCAAATGTAAAATTTACCATCGAATACCGGCCTGAGCGTCCCGGATTACTTCCCGATGTAGTTTATTTCTGGAACGGACGGTTTTGGATGAAAATCGGAAAGGCTGCCGCCGAGTGGCTCGACCTGCTTTCTGCCGCCGCCCAAAAATTAGGCATATCAAAAGAGGAAAGCCTCCTGAGTACTTTCAGGGATGGTTTATTGAAAGAACTCCGCGAAGTTATTCCTAAATTTGGCAAGCCCGACGCGGGACATGGATGGCTTAATCTCTGGAACGGCACGCTGCAGATTGACCTGAAAACAGCTGAAACGACCTATATGCCCCATAACCCATCCCACTGCCTTACTTATATTTTGCCCTACAATTACAGCCCAGATACCGCAACCCCGCTTTTTGATAAATTCTTTTTCAGAATGTTACCCAGTGAAACCACCCGGGCGGCACTGATGGAATTTTTAGGTAGTTGCTTCCTTCCGGGGCGTGGCAGCGGTAAAATTATGATGGCGCAGGGCACGCAGAAAGGCGACAACGGAAAGAGTACGTTTATAAAGATATTAAAACTGGTACTAGGAGAAACAAACATCTCCAGCTATTCACTGACAAAGCTCTCCGTAGACGAAAAGACCCGGTACAATATTATTGGTAAACTTCTCAACTGGGGACATGAACTGGGAAAAGATTTCGACGCGGAAAATATCAAAAAAATGGCGGGCAGAGAACCGGTTGTCGTTCGTGAGATATACCATCAACCGGACGAGTCCGTCAATTATGCCCGGCTGGTTGGAAATTTTAACGAGCTGCCCTCATCCAGTGAAATCACGGAGAGTTTTTTTAAACGGCTGTTTATTGTTCCATTCGTGGAGGAGATTCCCATAGAGGAGCAGATACCCGATCTGGAAAATATCATTTGTAAGACGGAACGCTGTGGCATTTTAAACCAGATTCTGGAAGGAGCCCGCAGACTCATCCGGAACAATTATCAGATTGACACGAGCGAAACCAGAAATGCCCGGCAGGCTTACCGTGCTGAGCTTAACCCGGTGGTGGCATGGGCGGAAGCGGTTACGCTGAAGGAAATCTTCAAAGAGGAGGTTACCAACGAATGGGGACAACCTACCGGGGAAGCCCGGGCCGTGCAGGCGCTAGAGGCAGCAGAACTTTACCGGAAATTTATCCGGTGGGCTGAAACGAACGACTCGGTGGCGGCAAAGATGTCACAGACGAAGTTCGGGAGGCTGGCTCAAATGCTACCACTCGAAAAAAAATGCTCCTACCAATTTGGTAACAGAGTCGTTTACCAACTGTTTGAGTGAACTGTTTGTTTTTCTCAAACAGTTAAACAGTTCTCAAACAGTTGGGTTATCAAACTGTTTGAGTGGTATCTTCTTTATTATCAGGAGGTTATACTACCACTCAAATAGTTGAAATAGTTTTTTTACTTAAAAAAAAATATAGAAACCATTAAAGTATTAACTACCTGATAATCAAGGAAGAGAGAAAAAAAATATAGAATTACATATATAAGTATGGCGAAAAACTGTTTGAACTGTTTGAGTCCTGTAAGTTTAACATTTCAAAGAGTATGAATTCCTTTGTTAAATATCGCTTCCACTTGGAAGCCAGACATGACAATCCGCATAACATCAGCAAGCCAAAGTATACCTGTCCGGGTTGTGGTGAGAAAAGCTTTGTCCGGTACATTGATCAGGAAACAGGCCGCTACCTCTCTGATGATTGCGGAAAGTGCGACCGCCTCAATAATTGCGGGTATCACTATACACCCCGGGAGTTATTCCGGGACCGTCCCCAGTGTCGTCCGGATAATGGCAGAAAGTCTTTTTATCGGGAGCGGACCGACTGGCTGGGAAAAGAGCAAGGCTTTGACGCGGTTTTTGACTACATCCCGAAAAGGATCCTACCGGATAACCTCAGACCGGTCGATATCCATAGTCGCTTTTTTTTCTGGCTGCTTGGTCTTTTCGACCAGCATACGCTGGAGAGTCCGACCGCGCTCCGAATCCTCGGGGATTATGGACTTGGAGCCACCGCCGACGGAAAGGTCTTGTTTTACCAGATACACGGCAGACAGATCCGTACGGCTAAAATCATGGATTACGACAAAGAGACGGGGCATCGCCAGGGAAACCCCTCGTGGCTGCACGTCCTGCCTGAGATTAGTAAACATTACCCCACAGGCTTCCGCCTGCAGCAGTGTCTGTTTGGAACTCATCTACTATCCCGCTATCCGGATAAACCAGTTGGGGTGGTAGAGGCGGAAAAAACAGCCTGTGTCCTGGCTGGGCTTTATCCGGGTACGCTTTGGCTGGCTACGGGCGGTGCCACGGTAAACCTAAATTCAGATAGTCTGGTTCCCTTAAAAGGTCGCCGGGTCATCTTTTATCCGGACGCTTCGCTGGACGACAAGGTATATAAAGACTGGTGTACCCGCACGGCTATGTATATACCTTCCGATACTTCTTATCAGGTAGACGATAGTCTAACCGGTGATAAAATTTCAGAGGCCGACAAGGAAAAAGGAATCGACCTTGTTGATATATTGATATATAATAAATAAATAGATATGAAACGAAGAAAGAAAC
>Ga0192237_1028_pt1 | contig 23040 bp, 20 predicted proteins | sample Koala_Koa27_E3_FD_131278 | JGI IMG/M metagenome (GOLD analysis project Ga0192237, IMG submission 131278) | Enriched cells from koala feces incubated with labeled cellulose particles, San Francisco Zoo, California, United States - Koala_Koa2-7_E3 ...
TATCTTAACCCGCGTTTGTGGAAATGGAGGAGTTCTTATGCTTGGCGGCAAATTACTTGATGAAACAGGAAGACAGATCCTCAGGATTCTTCAGGAGGACGGGCGTATCTCGTTCAACGAATTGGGAAGGCGCGTGGGGCTTTCTTCTCCTGCCGTTGCAGAACGCGTACGCAGGATGGAAGAGGCGGGCGTGATTCTTGGGTATAAAGCCGTTGTCGATCAGGCGCGCGTCGGCTATCCGATCATGGCGATCATCCGCCTTTCTATCCCCGTCAGCAATCTGCCGCAGGCGGACGAGTTGGCGTAGTCGATCCCCGAAGTCCTCGAGTGCCATCACCTGACGGGAAGTGACGGCGTATTGCTGAAAGTGATCGTTTCCTGGAATATTCAAAACAAGATCCCACTCGCCGCCACGCAACTTGTCCACGAGCTCGTCGAGTTGGATCGCTTTGACGTCGATGCCCCAGCGCGAAAGGTAGGAAGCCGTCCCGGCCGTCGCGTCCACAAACCACCCCATGGAACGGAACTGTGCTGCGACTGACATTGCTTCCGCTTTGTGCGTGTCTGCGATGCTCATGAGGATACGGCCTCTTTTCGGCGGACGCCAGCCGGCACCAAGAAGTCCATCCATCAATGCATCGGCCAGATTCGTCCCGAGGCCGAGACTCTCCCCGGTCGACATCATACGCGGGCCCAGCTTCGGATCGATCCCCGGCAGCTTGTCGTTCGAGAAGACGGGAACTTTTGCACCCCAGACGCCGCCGAAAGGCATGAGGCCGAGCCCGTATCCCATATCGCGCAATTTTTCGCCGAGCGCGATCCCAACCGCCATATCCACCATCGGGACTTTGGAAATTTTGCTGCCGATGGGGACCGTACGGCTTGCGCGCGGGTTGGCCTCGATGATCCAGAAAACGCCGTCGCGCAGAACAAACTGTATGTTCAGAAGCCCTTTGATATTGAGTTCTGTTGAAATGAGCTGTACGACTTTTAAGATTTCATTCTGCTGTTCGTCTGTCAAAGAAAAGCTTGGAAAGACGGCGATCGAGTCGCCGGAATGGATACCAGACGGGTCGATGTGCTCGAAAATGCCCGGTATCAAAACATCCGGACCGTCGCAGAGCGCATCGCACTCGAATTCACGCCCGGACAGGAAACGGTCCACCATGACACGCTGCCCCGGCACAGCTTCGAAAGCCTCTGCGAGCACTTCAAGAAGCTGCGGTTCACTGTAGACGGTCTTCATCGCGACACCGCCGATAACAAAACTCGGGCGTACCATGAGCGGATAACCGAGCTTTTGCGCGATCGCGCGTCCTTCGTCGAGTGACGCGACGTCGACGCCTTCCGGCTCGGGTATCTTCAGTTTCGTCAAAAGCTGCGCGAACTTGCCCCTGTCTTCCGCTGCATCGATCACGGCAGCGCTGGGACCAAGGAGATCGCCCCCCTCTTCGGAGATATCGAGTCCAAGACGCAGCGAAGTCTGTCCGCCGAAACAGGCGAACACGCCGCGCACCTTTTCGCGTTTCAAAACGGGCATCGCGTCATCTGCCGTAAGCGGTTCAAGGTAGAGCGCATCGGAAATGTCGTGATCCGTGCTAACTGTCTCCGGATTCACGTTCATCATGATGGCGCGGATACCGCGGCGGCGCAGCGCTTCGACTGCTTTCACGCAGCAATAGTCGAACTCGACGCCCTGCGCGATACGTATCGCGCCGGAGCCGAGGACTGCAATGCCACCCTCGCTCTCCTCCCATGCGTCGTTTTGCACGCCATAGACGCCATAGTAGTAGCCCGAACCGGAGGGGAATTCGCCCGCACAGCCGTCCACTTCACGATATCCCGTTTTGCAGCCCGCTTTTTCGAGCATTTTTTCAACTTCAGTCTTTTTTGCGATGCCGAGCGCAGTCGCGATCTGCCCGGTAGAAAGTCCGGCAAGCCGCGCTGCGATCAGCTTTTCGTTGTTCTCCCCAGCGCCGTCTTCTTCCAGATATTTTTCGGCAAGCTGGATCTTGTTGAGCTGTTCGATAAAGTATTTGCGGATGTGCGTTTTTTTGACCATTTCCTCCACGGTGACGGAGCTCCTGCGCAACAGTTCCGTAATGGCCTCCAGACGCAGGTTTGTCGGTGCGTTGATCTGTTCCCAAAGACGTTTCGTCTCCCAGGCGCGCATCCTGCGGTCCGGCAAACACCTGCCCCGTTCGAGCGAACGGCACGCTTTGACCATCGCCTGCGCGAAATTCGCGCCAAGCGCTAGGACTTCGCCCGTTGCCTTCATACGCGGGCCGAGCGACGCATCTGCCTGCGGGAATGTATCGAAGGGCCACGAGGGGACCTTTACCGCGACGTAATCAAGCGCTGGTTCCGAAAGCGCGCTGCCGGCCCCTGTAACGGGATTTGCCATCTCCGTTAGATTCAGGCCAAGCGCGATCTTTGCGGCCATCCGCGCGATCGGATATCCGGTCGCCTTGCTTGCGAGCGCGCTGGAGCGGCTCGCTCGCGGATTGACTTCGATCACGTAATATTCCGTTCCGTCCGGCGCAAACGCGAATTGCACGTTGCAAGCGCCGCGGATATCAAGCACGTCGACGATGCGGAGCGCCGCCGTACGGATCATCTGCCACTCTTTATCCGTCAGCGTCAAAACGGGCGATACAACGATCGAATCGCCCGTGTGGACGCCCATCGGGTCGATGTTTTCCATGCTGCAGACTGCAAGAGAGTTGCCCGCGTTGTCGCGAACGACTTCGACCTCGACCTCATGCCAGCCGACGAGGTAGCGCTCGATGAGCGCGCGTCCAACCGGCGAGGCAGTCAGCGCGTCTTCCGTTTTGACCACTAGTTCTTCGACATTCCAAATGACAGAGTTGCCCGAACCGCCGAGCGTAAAGTCGGGGCGCAGGATAACGGGCAGCGGATTCTGCATGATAAACTCTTGCGCCTCCGCGACGGTGGAAATGCCGCGGCTTGCAATGATCGGCTGTTCCGCATCGAGCATCGCCTTCCGAAAAGGTTCTCGCCCTTCGGCGCGTTCGACTGCGTTCGGCTGCGTACCGAGAACTTTGCAGCCATATTTTTCCCAGATGCCAAGGCGTCCGCACTCCATGCAGAGATTCAGCCCCGTCTGGCCGCCGAGCGTCGCGACGACGCCGTCCGGCCTGTGTTCCTTTAAAATCTCCTCGACGACTTCAGGCAAAAGCGGCTTGATACAAACAATATCAGCGACAGATGCGTCTGTCTGGATCGTCGCAGGATTGCTGTTCAGAAGGATGACGGTACAGCCCTCTTCTTTAAGTGCCCGACAGGCCTGGCTCCCCGCGTAGTCAAACTCCGCCGCCTGTCCGATCTTGATCGGGCCCGAACCGAGCACCAAAACTTTTTTGATCGACATATCCTTCATTGCGCCGCTCCTTTTGCTTCCCGCACGTTCCGTACAAAATCGTCGAAAATATAACGCGCGTCCTCTGGTCCGGGAGAAGCCTCCGGATGGAACTGTACACTGACAGCCAAAAGCTCCCTGTGGCGCAGGCCTTCGATCGTGCCGTCGCCGAGATGGCGATATGCGACTTCCAGCCCCGTCCCGTCGAGTGTTTCCTCCGCGACAGCGTACTGATGGTTTTGGCTCGTCAGGATGCCGCGCCCTGTCGCCGTGTCGATGACCGGCTGGTTCGCACCCCTGTGGCCGAAGGGCAGCTTGTGCGTCTTCGCGCCGCACGCGCGTGCCAGAAGCTGATTGCCCAGACAGATCCCAAGCAGCGGTTTTTGCCCGAGCAGTTTCCGTATCTGCGCAACCTCGTTGTCTAGTACGGCGGGATCTCCGGGGCCGTTACTCAGGAAGATTCCGTCCGCTCCAGCAGCAAGCACTTCTTCGGCCAGCGTTGTGTTAGGAAATCGGATCAGTTTACAGCCCCGCGCGGCAAGACTGCGTAGGATACCCTCTTTGATGCCGTAGTCCATCACCGCGATCGAAACGTCGCCTTCGCCGACCGTCTCGACCTCTTTGCATGAGACGGTCGTCACCATGTCGCGAGGAAGTTCTTTTATCTTCGGTTTTTTCTTCTTATAGTCAAGGCGACCCATCATAGAACCAGCCTCGCGTATCTTCAAGACCAGCGAACGCGTGTCGATACCACTGATCAACGGACGTCCGTTTTCGCACATCCATGAACCCAGCGCTTCAAATCGTCCATTTTTTTCTTCGTCCAGAGAATTTATGAGCGCACCTTCGAGCCAAACGCGCCGTCCCTCAAGCCTGTCTTTGTCCACGCCATAGATCCCGATCGGCGGGAAGGAAAAAACGACGATCTGCCCGCAATATGAAGGATCGGTGAGCGTTTGAGGGTATCCGGTCATCGCGGTCGTGAAAACAACCTCGCCCTCAACAGGAGAAGTCAGTTCCCCCCTGCCCTGCCACACGCTCCCGTCCTCGAGCGTCAAAAAAACATGGCTTGTCATTTCGCAAAAACTCCTTTGTCAGAATCCTGAACTCGAAACCTCACACGTGCGGGTTCAGAAAAGTAAACTAAACTTGAATGATAGTTTTGTTTATTTTTCATTTTCACACTTTGTTCAACGCTTCCAAGGTATTATAATCGTTGTATCAAATTCGTCAAGCTTAAAAATTGAAATTTAGCATAAAAATTAAAAAATTGTTTGGAATAAAAAAGAGGAGAAAAAAAGATGCAAAAGAGTTTTGCGCCCCTTGTTGACTCTCATTCGAAGATATTGATACTTGGCTCGCTTCCAGGCGTGCAATCGCTTGCAGCAAATGAGTATTACGCAAACGCGCAAAACCATTTTTGGCGCATTATTTTTACGATTTTCGGCTCTCCCAAAGAAACAGGATACAAAGGAAAATGTCAACTGCTCCTTGCCAATAAAATCGCGCTATGGGACGTCGCAAAATCGGCCGAACGCAAGGGGAGCCTTGATAGCAACATCAAAAATCTCGCGCCGAACAAAATCCCTGGTCTACTCCGAAAATATCCGTCCATCGGTTTTCTGCTTTTCAACGGCGCATTTGCATATACGACCTACCGGAGACACTTCGGAGAACCGGCGTTACCGTTCGAAAAACTGCTCTCCACGAGCCCCGCCTGCGCTGGGCGCGACGCGGAACGCCTCTTTATGTGGCAACGCGCAATAAAAAAAGGCCTCGCACTTCCGCAAGACCTTTCTGATCCGTTTTGAGCTTTCTTTCTATTTCAGAATCAGCACTTTCGTCCCGATCTTGGCGTAAACTTTTTTAAGTTCGTCCACTTCCGCATTACGCAGACGAATGCAACCCTCTGTCGCGTTTGTTCTAATCGAAGACGGATCGTGCGTACCATGGATACCGATCCCCTGCCAGCCCGTTTTGAGTCGGATGAACCACGGGCCGTACGCATTCTGGATCATGCCTTTGCCGTCTTTGAAATCATGTTCCCAGGAACTCGCGTCCTGAATCTGCTGCACCTCGAACATGCCCTCCGGCGTCCGCATGTCCCCCACCTTCTGTTTGTTACCGGTATTTTTTCCGACCGCCACGTCGTACGTCCGCACGACATCCCAGCCGTCCATCACAAAGAGCGTAAAATGCTCTTTGGAAATCACAAACCACGTTCCCTGTGGCACGGGATTCATTTTTTCAAGTTCGGCAAAAAGATAATCCGGCACGGGTTGCGCAGCCTGCGCGCGAACGGACAGGGGGCAAAGCGCCAAAAGGAGCAGGCACAAAATCATTTTTTTCATCGTCAATTTCACCTCTAGGCGGCATCATAGCATATGTGTGCGTATTGCCAAAAGGAAAATGCCGCGATTTTTTCGCGACATTCTTTATAAGATACGGGACTTTTTCTATTTTACAGAGGTGTTTTCATATCTTTTCTTTACAGAAAGCCCTGCGTCATCACTCATATTTGAGCGCGTCGATCGGGTTGAGCAAGGAGGCTTTCCACGCGGGGTAATATCCGAACCCGACCCCTACCATCGCAGAAAAAACGAATGCGAGCAGGATCGACGAAAGTGTGAAGATCGGCGGCGCGGATGTAAAGGAAGCAAGCGCAAAGCCCGCACCAACGCCGAGCAAGATCCCGAGGATACCACCGATCATGGAGAGTACGACGGCCTCGATCAAAAATTGCAGGCGGATATCCATCGCTTTCGCACCGACCGCCATTCGGATGCCGATCTCGCGCGTACGCTCCGTGACGGACACGAGCATGATATTCATGATCCCGATGCCTCCGACGACGAGCGAGATGAATGCAATAGAGCCGAGCAGCATCGACATGATCGTGGTCGTTTTACGGCGCGCTTCGAGCATTTGCGAAATGTTGCGCACAGCGAAATCGTCCGGGTCGCCCGGTTTGATCTTATGCAGCTCGTGCAGCAGAGCTTCTGTTTCCTGCTGTACATAGGAAAGTGCATTCATGGAGACGCCTTTGATAAAGATATTTCCGACGCGACCTGGCGTGTTCCAGCGCACGAGCCTGCGCTGCGCCGCCGTGAGCGGCACGAGCACGAATTCATCCTGATCTGCGCCCATGGAGGACTGCCCCTTTGACTCGAAGACGCCGATGACTGTGAAAGGCACTTTTTTGATGCGGATCGATTTTCCGATCGGGTCCTCTCCCTCGAATAATTTATCGACGATCGTCTGCCCGAGCACAACGACTTTCGCCGCCTGTCGGATGTCGCTGTCATTGATGTTGCGCCCGCGTGCGACAGTCCAGTCCTGCACGACAGTGTAGTCCGCCGTGCTGCCAACCACGCTGCTGTTCCAGTTTGAATTTCCGTAAACGAGCTGCGCGGAGGTATTGATGACGGGCGCAACCGCTTCTACACCGGAGACTTCGCGTTCGATCGCCTGCGCCTCATCGTAAGTCAGATAGCGCATGGTCCCGGTCGAAAGGAGCGCCGAGCGGTCCGTATAGACGATGATGAAATTACTTCCGAAAGATGCGATCTGCTCGTCGATGCTTTTATTCGCGCCGGCCCCGACGGCGAAGGCCGCGATGACGGCTGCAACGCCGATGATGATGCCAAGCGCCGTGAGCATGGAGCGTGTTTTGTTCCTGTGCAGCGCGACGAGTGCAGTGCGGAAGATTTCGACAAAAGATATCATGCACCGTGGCCCCCGTTCTGTTCGTCTTTTTGGATCATGCCGTCCTTGAAGTGGACGACCCGTTTGGCGTACGCAGCCACGTCCGCCTCGTGCGTGACAAGAATGATGGTGATGCCTTCCTCCTCATTGAGCTTGCGAAAGAGCGCCATGATCTCGTCGCTCGTTTTAGAATCGAGGTTGCCTGTCGGTTCGTCCGCCATGAGGATCGGCGCTTTGTTGACAACGCCCCGCGCGATGGCTACACGCTGCTGCTGTCCGCCCGAAAGCTGCGACGGAACATGGTAGAGCCGGTCGCCAAGCCCCATTTCAACGAGCGCGTTTTCCGCACGGGCATGTCTATCCTTGCGCGGCATGCCCGCGTACAGGAGCGGAAGTTCCACGTTTTCAAGCGCGGTCGTCTTCTGAAGCAGGTTGAAGCCCTGAAAGACAAAACCGATCATCTGATTGCGAATCTCAGCGAGCTCGTCATCGTTCAGATCGCTCACGTCTTTTCCGTCCAATATGTAAGTTCCAGAGGTCGGCTTGTCAAGGCAGCCGAGGATGTTCATCGTCGTTGATTTGCCTGAGCCGGAGGGGCCCATCATCGCGACAAACTCGCCTTTTTCGACGCTGAAATCGACACCGTGCAGGATCTCGACGTCTTCTTCGCCGAGCCGGAAACTTTTTTTGATGTTCCGAAGTTTTACGAGCGCCATCACTTACTGATCGCTTTCAAACAAGATCCCGGTGATGACCTGCACGCCTTCGTCGATACCCGATATGATCTCCGTATTCTGTCCGTCCGTGATGCCGCGTTCGACCTCGTGCATGACGGGCTGATTCCTCCCGTCGAGCGAGTAGAGAGTCGGTTTGCGCACAGAGGTAGAAGCGTTGAGGTTCCGGTTCGGCGGGCCCATCTGGGCCGTTGCCGCACTCGTTTCGGCTGGGCGGAAACGGAGCGCGCCGTTCGGCACGAGTAAGACGCTTTCGCGTTCTTCGAGCAGCAACGAGACATTCGCCGTCATGCCCGGCATCAGGATCTTCTCGTCATTCGCAACCTTTACGATAACCGTGTAGGTCACGACGTTGTCCGTCGTGGTCGGCGAAAGCCGGACCTGCGTCACTTCCCCGTCGAACGTCTGGCTGGGGAAGGCGTCCACGGTAAAGGTCGCGCGCTGCCCCTCTTTCACGCCTCCGATATCGGCCTCGTCGACGTTGACCTCGACCTGCATCTCGGCCAGGTTCCGCGCGATTTCTGCAATGCTCGGCGTCTGGTAGCTTGCCGCAACGGTCTGGCCTTCGTCAACGTTTTTTGCGACGACGACGCCGTCTACAGGCGAATAAATTTTCGTATAGCCGAGGTTGATCTCAGCCTTGGCAAGCGAGGCGCGGCTCTGCGCGATCCTTGCTTCCGCCGCCGTGACCTGTGCCTTCGCAACGTTGTAGGCGCTCAGATCCGCGTCGACGTCCGCCGCCGCGACCAGATCCTTTTCCGCGAGCTGCTTCGTGCGGCTGTAGTTGCTCTGCGCCTTGGACAGAACTGCTTTTGCGTTCATGAGGTCCGCCTGCGCAGAAAGAAGGCTCGCGCGCATCTGGTCTACGTCCGCCTGCAACGTTTTCGGGTCGATCTCGGCGATGAGGTCGCCCTCCTTTACAACACTGTTGTAGTCGATGTAGACCTTCGTCACTGTTCCCGATATCTGCGTACCGACGTCGACCGTCTCGACCGCACTCAGGTTACCGGTCGCGGAGATCGAAGAAGAGATGCTCCCGCGCACGACGGGCGAAGTCCTGTAGCGCACCTCCGTCTTTTTCAAAGAGAGCAGCCAGTACGCGCCGCCTGCAATAACGAGCAGCACGACGGCCGCTGGAATGATCTTCCTCATCACATTTTTTTTCTTTGCCCCGTTACTGCTCATCGTCAAGTCCTCCCATTGCCTTTTCAAGATCAAGCTGCGCCTGCTTACATTCATATAAAGACAGTACCGTGTTTGCCTGCGCCGACGCGTAGGAGTCGACCGCATCGGAAATCTCCAGGCTGTCACCCACGCCGGCTTTATATCTTCCCAGTGCGAGGTCGAGCGTCTCTTTCGCGTAACGCTCCGATTCTATAGAGGCCGAGAGCGCCTGCTTCGCTTCGACGAGCGATTCCCATGCCCTGCGTACGTCAAGCATCACGGAGTTGGTCAGGCTGTCAAACTCCGCATTCGCCGCCGCGAGGTCCGCACGCGCACCCTCCACCCTGCTCTTTGTCAACCCGCCATCGAAGATTGGCACGTTGACCGAGATCCGCGCGTTCCAGCTGTTGTCATCGAACGGCGCGGAACCGAACGCCGTATATCCGCCCGAGACGGAAATGCTCGGGGAAAGCCCCTTCATCTGAAGTTCCAGCTGCGTCTTTGCGTATTCGACGCGCTTCTGCTTCGCAAGCAGTTCGGGTCTGTTCGCAAGCGCTCTCTGCACGGCCTGCTCGATTGGGATGTCCCAATCTTCGTAATCAAGCACGTCCGTGATGTGCTCGATGCGCGAAAGCGGCACGCCCATCGCCGAGGCAAGCTCCGCTTTCGATTGCTGCGCCGAAGATTCGGTGCGCACCAGCGCGAGCTTCGAATTTGAAAGATCAGCCTCCGCCTTCGTCACTTCGATCTTCGCCTTCGTCCCGACCTGATAATAGGAACGAGCCCAATCGAGACGCTGCTCGTAGTTCCGGTGGCGCGTCTCCGCGACGGCGTGCTGACGGATCGAACGGTTCAGCGCGTAATAGGCGGAACGTACGTTTGCGATCACGTTGTCGCGCGTTTGCAAATAATCCGCCTCAGCTGCGTTCGTCGAGAGCCTCGCGCCGCCGATGCGCAGATTCGCACGTCCCCAGTCAAAGAGAGATTGCGTGACCTGTACGCCCGTGTTGTAAGCGCCCGTGTCGTGGTCCGCGAACCGGCTGTCGCTGCGCGTATAGCTTCCGCTCGCGCTGAGCTGCGTGTTTTTGTCCGCCGCAGCCGCACCGATCCCTGCGCGCGCTGAATCCACTCTGCTCTCGGCGGCCTTCAGGTCCGGATGCTCCGTCAGAGCCGTAAAAATGCATTCCTCCAGCGTCAGCGTCTCGGCCGAAAAAGCCGGCGCAATCGCACATACATGGAGAAAAGCGAGAATAAACGCCGTTTTTTTGATTAGAGTCAAAGAAATCGACCTCCGCCTATGATTTCGTTTCATTTTTTTGCCCCGCAAGCGGCAGCCGAATTGTAAACCTGCTGCCCTCTCCCTCCCGGCTCTCTACGGAGACCGTACCCCCGTGTGCTTCGACGGTCGCCTTCGCGATCGCAAGTCCGATCCCCATTCCGCCGCTAACGCGCGCGCGCGACTTATCCGTCCGATAGAAGCGGTCGAAAATATTCGCCAGGTCCGCCTCCGGGATGCCGATCCCGTTGTCCGTGACGGAAATCTCGGCCGTGCCGCCGCAGCATACGAGGGAAAGCGTCACCCTCCCGCCGGGATCGGTGTAGCGCAACGCATTCGATAACAGGTTCTCGACGGCGCGCTTGAGTTTCGGCATATCCGCGTCGACCGTGACATCCGTTTCGATCTGCCGTTCCAGCGTGATCTGCTTGTCCCGGAAAACGGGCTCGAAAGAGAGCGCCGTGCGCTCGAGCTCCGTGGACAGGTCACAGGACACAAACTCCATTTTTTCTTCGCCGCTCTCAAGCGACGCGAGCCGCTCGATCCCCGTGATACGCTCCGAAAGGCGGTCAATCTCGTCCACCGTCAACTTGATGCGGTCCGGGGTCGGGGACCAAACGCCGTCCTCAAACGCCTCGAGGTGCGACTTCACGATCGTGAGCGGGCTGCGCAGTTCGTGCGCAACGTCGCCTACCATGCGCTTGCGCAGTTCCTCCTGCGCTTCAAGGCTCAGACCGAGCCGGTCGACGCTCTCGATCAGTGTCTCGATCTCTGTGATCTTCGACGTCATTTTTTCCGCAGAACGATAACGTCCTCTGCTGATCGAGGCCGCGCGTTCTGCGACGCGAAGTACGGGCTTGCTGATCCTACCCGCCATGATGAAGGCGATAACGGCCGCAAAAAGAAGCATCAGGCCGATCGCGCTGAACATAAGTCGGTTGAACTGTTTTAAGAAGAGGCCTTCGCGGCTTTCCACGAAAGGCAGATAGGTAAAACGAATCGTGCCCACTTCCTGCCCCGCGAAAAAAACTTTGCTCTCACGGACCAGATAAAGCTCGGGCTGCATTTCGAATGACCGGCCCCGTTCCCTGTGCGAGCCGTGCGCATTCTGGCGCATGAAGGGACGCCGGAACTCCCAGATCGCGTTTCCGGACGCGTCCGAGAGCGAGATGCTCATCATCGGCCAGCGAAAAATATCCGTGCGGATGCGTGACAGAAGCGCGATGTTCCAATTTTCATCCACGCTGTAAAGCTCTTCCATGAACTGCACAACTTGGTGCTCTTCCTCCGCAAGCTTGCTCTCCGTAAAACGTTTGAACTGCAGGTCGAGCAGCTTCGAGATGCCCGTCGGAATGACGAGCATGCAAATCAGCACGAGCGCGGCATATTGCATGAACATCTGCGTGCGCAGGGAGCGTTTCATGGGACTACCCGGATATCTTATAGCCGAACCCGTGCACGGTGCGGATGAAACCGTTTTCGTGCGCGGGATCTGCCAGTTTTTTTCTGATATTTTTAATGTAGCTGTCGATGGAGCGCTCAAAACCATCATACTCATAGCCGAGCGCGTAGGTGATCAGTTCGTCGCGGCTCCAGGTCTTATCGGGCCGCGCGGCCATCGTCGAAAGGATCAAAAATTCGTTGCGCGTCATCGGGATGTCTTCCCCGTTCTTGCGCACCGTAACGCTGTTCGGGTCGATCTTGAGCGCATCGCCGACTGTAATGACCGGCCTTGCCTCTTCTCCCGGAGCGTCCAGTTTACGCAGGTTCGCGCGGATGCGCGCCATCAAAACGCGCGGACTGAAGGGTTTTACAATATAGTCGTCCGCTCCAGCGTCGAGTCCCGCGATCACGTCATCTTCCGCGCTTCTTGCGGTAACCATAATGATCGGGAGCGTTGATAGCTTGCGTATTTCCCGGCAAACGTCGTCGCCCTGGAGTCCGGGGAGCATGATGTCGAGCAGCACGAGGTCGAATTTGTCCCTGCGGAACGTTTCGAGCGCCGCCGCTCCGTCGCCCACAATCACAGCTTCGTATCCCTCACGCTCCATATAAGCGCGCTCCACGTCTGCGATCGCTTTTTCATCTTCCACGATCAGGATCTTCATCGCTTTCGCCCCTTTCCCAACCTGTTATATTGTAATCGGTAGCGTTATGCAGTGTAACGCATTTCGGCTGGTTTTAGAGCGAGGCAAATTACTGCCCCGCCCTTCCTGTGGGTTATTGCGCAGGCTTGGGAGCCTCTTTCAGCATTTCTTCAAAACGCGCGTCGCTCAGTTCGTTGCGCAGATCCTGCAGCTGTTTGTGCAGGCTGCGCAGCTTCGTTTCGTCGCGCGGGCTCTTGTCCATCTCTCGTTTGATCTCGGCGCGCAGGCCGCTGATCTGCTCGTGTTTCGCCTTTTCCGCCTCGCTGAATGTGCGGTGATGACGCGGGCCGCGGAAACCTTCTCCGCGCGTAAAACGGGAATTGTAACGTTCCAGGAACTTCGCCGGCGACTTCAAGACCTCTTCGAAACGGGCGCGAGAGGCCTCCGTGACCAGCGTCTCCGCTTTTTCATGCAGTGCGCGCACCTTCGCCGCGTCAACCTTCTCCTTCTTCAGCTCTTCGAAGATCTGCGTATACAACTTGCTGATCTCGCTGCTCTCCGCGCGTGTCGGACGAGCCGGACGTCTGCCCTCGAACTTACGCACGGTGGCGGGGTCTTTCAAAAACACTTCGATCCTGCTATCGGAAAGTTCTTTTCTCAGCTTCAGAACGGTCTCGTGCAGACTGCGTGCCCTCGCTTCATCGGGTTTTTCCTTGGAAAGTTCCGCTTTGATTTCCGCGTATGCCGTACGGATCTCTCCCATCTTCGCGCGTACTTCTTCGGGCAGCTTATCAAAACCGTGCCCTCTCATATGCATCGCCGGGCGGAGCCGCTCGGCGCGAATCTCCGCTCCGCCCGGGTCAGGTCCCGGTTTCGGCGCCGCAAACGCGCTGCCGGAAGCGGCCAATACGACCAAAAACGCTGCCAGTAGTTTTTTGTTTTTCATCCGTCATTCCTCCAATGTGTGATCCATTTTCTATATGCCGCCGTGTGATGCGGCCTTGACATGCATGATCATAGCGGGAGCCTGTGATAATTTTATGAATCATTTGTGGTAATTTTATGGAATCGTACGGCAAAGCGCGCGTTCTGCAAAAAAGAAAAAAGGGGCGTGCGCCAATTATCTTGACAGGGGCTGGTCATACCGCTATACTCTCCTTTGCGGCGGCATAGCCAAGTGGTAAGGCAGAGGACTGCAAATCCTTTATCCCCAGTTCGAATCTGGGTGCCGCCTCCATTTCCTGAAATATACCCCCATAGACTTTTATACGTTTATATAATAAATCCGGATATAGTGTGATTTTTTGGCATCCGGCCGCATATGTTCGTATACGCATAAATGTGCTTACGAAAATAAAAACTCGTAACCAGCTGGTCACCGGATGCCTCATTTTGAAAAAGGACTGGTAACCAGCATGACGAACGAGCCGGGCGAAAGAGCTGTGCTGGAACAGGCGAATTTTCGCGGCGGAAGTAAGCACTGTGGAACAAAGCAGAAAAGGCGGACCGAAAAAATATCAGTCCCGCCTTTTTATTATTTTTTATTGAAGCAATTCCTTTTACTCGTTTTTACTTCTTCCGTTTTACGAACGGCAGCGCAAATAGCGTCAGAACAAATGCCGCGCCGGGGAGTGACGCGCAGTTGCTGGAGTCTTTCTGCCAAACAGGGTTCGGGTCCGTTCCCGGGTCAGGATTCGGGTTCGGATCAGGGTCCGGGTCGGGCGCTGCTTCGACGACCTTCACTGCGCAAGATAGTTCCGCCTCGATCTTTCCTGAGATAACGCAAGTGACCTTTGCCGTTCCCAGCTCCATTCCCGTCAGCGTAACAAAAGGGCCGTCCGATGGCGTAACGTTCGCAACACTCTCGTTTTCGGAAGACCAGGCGAACGTGACGTCGCCGCTCATGCCCGGCAGCGTCGTCACGTCGAGCGGATAAGGGCTGCCCTTTTTCACCGTTACCGATACGCCCTGCTCGATCAGCGCAACGATCGCAGGGAGCAAAGCCGCGTTCTCCGTCACGTCGTAGGAAGCGACGTTATACTGTTCCTGCAGCTCTCCAAGATCAAGGTCAACATTCCCGATCGGCTTATCCTCGTAATTCGTAAAAAACAGGTTCGAGGGGTAACGGCTGTTTGTGATCTGGAATACGTTTGGTTCCCCGCCTGCGAGATTTCCAAGCACACCGCCCTCATGTGCAGCTCCTAAGAGAGTCGTTCCCTGCGCTTCCGTTTCCTTTTTAAAGAGAAGCGCGTTCGTGATCGTCCCGCCGTTATTATGCCCCACGACACCGCCGACATTCTTGCCAGCGATCTCCGCGATCCCGATTACTGCGCAATTCGTGACAGCAGCTTCTTTGCCGTTGCTATAGCCGGCAACGCCGCCGACATCACCGGAGCCGCTAATCTTCCCGATCCCATCTGCCAAACAGCTCGTGATTCGGCCATCTTCGTTCCATCCAATGATTCCCCCGATATCATCCTTGCCGGTGACCTCGCCGATATTACGCGCCGCACAGTTGGTAAACTGCGCACCATAGCTATAGCCGGCGACGCCGCCCGCGCTGAAACCGCTGATTTTGTCGATCCCGTTTGCCACGCAATTCGTGATCGTTCCCCCATAGCTCTGCCCAACGACTCCGCCTGTGAAGTAGCTGTTGACGTTTTTGCCCCGGACCGCCGCACAGTTGCGTATCGTTCCGCCATAGTCATCGCCGACCACGCCGCCCGCATACTCGCCGTCGATCGTACCGATCTGCTCCGCCGTGCAGTCCGTGATTTCGCTTTCGTTATATCCTGCAACGCCGCCTGCTCCATTGTCGCCCGAAATCTCCAGGAGCCCCTTTACCGTACAGCCCGTGACTTTGCCCTGGTTCTGCCCCGCAATACCGCCCGCATTGTAGCCCGCGACCCTATCGACGCTGGTTACAACGCAGTTCGTGATCACGCCCGCAGCGTTCTGCCCGACGATCGCGCCGCTGTCCTCCGTGGTAGAGAAAACCCCTCCCAGTACCGTGCAATCGAGGATCATTCCCTGATTCAGGCCTGCGATCGCGCCGGCCGAGACATGCCCGTCCATATCGCGCAGTTGGATATCCGCATGCTCGACCGTCACGTTTTTGATGACTGCATCAACGCCCGTGACGCCGAACAATCCGGCGGCTCTCCCATACCATCCGTTGACAACGCCGGCCGGCGTGATTTCCAGCCCGCGAATCGTATGCCCTGCACCGTCGAATGTTCCGTTGTAGGCGCCGGGGAGTTCCTGCTCCTGCGTACCATACGCTGTAAAGGGCTTGACCATCCCGATCGACGACCACTCGACACCGGTCAGGTCGATATCGTTCACAAGGACTGCATCGAGCGTCGTTTTTTCCTCTTCGTTGACAAGCCTGCCGAACTCGATAAGCTGGTCCGCGTTTTCGATCTTCATAACTTCTTCCGCCGGCGCAATGCCCGTGCATGCGATCACAAAAAGCACCGCAAACATCATCGCCAGAATATTTCTACGTTGTTTCATATTTTTTCCTCCTTTATTGAAGAGATCGCGCAAAAATCTTTTAATTATAATTATTATAAACAAAAAATTAATTTAGTCTACTACTTACAATTCATATTTTTACTGAAATTTGCGCCGACATAAACATCACGTTCAAACGCAAAAAGGGAACAGGAATATCGAAAATCCCCATTTTTTTCTGATTGGATAAAATGTTATACTACGCATGCGCCTTCTCTGGATAAGGTTTGCAATTTATTCCGATCCGCTCCGGCCAGCGAGCGGCCGTTTTTTCGGCGGGCAGATTCATCGATCCGAATCGATCGTGCCTGCCGTCACATTCGTTTCGCACCCCGAAAAGTCAGTTACATCAGACTTTTACGAAACGAACCAGCCAAAACGAGGGGGAACGTCCGATGTATAACGAAAATACGAAAAGCACAATATACTTGCACCGCCATCTGCCCGGCGGAAAATCGCAGATCGTCCCCTGCACGATGGGGTTTCTCTCTCCGTCGGATGCGGAACGATCGATCGAGCTGCAACGCAGGATCGCAAAAGGGCTGAGCGGCGACATCTATCTGCCGAGCGAAGACGAGGACGTCATCCGCTACACGAAGGGCGACGGCATCACTGCTGGCGTCTGGTTCGAGGACAGCCTCATCTGCGCGCGCACGGTGAAAACGGATCGCGACTGGGTGAACAGCGCGCTTGCGGCGATCGAAGAGCCGCCCGACCCGACGGGCAAGACGGCGGTGACAGGCTACACCATCGTCGATAAGGAGTTCCGCGGCAACAACGTGCAGTTTTTGAGCTATTTTCTCTCGGAAAACCTGCTCGCACGCGACTTCGACACCATCGTGACGACAGTCTCTCCACGCAATATTTTCAGTCTGCTCAACATCATGCACTGCGGTTTTTATATCACGGGGCTGCGTGACCTTTACGGCAGCTACCTGCGTTACATCCTGCGAAAGAATTTGCGGGAGGCGGCGCCGATCTGGACGAACTGGCACCACGCGATGCCGATCCGCGACGTCAAAGGACAGCAGAGGGCGCTCGCCGAGGGCAACGTCGGTTACAAGGTGATCAACAAGCTGCGCGGATTTTTCGTGCTCTACGGTCATAGAGGCGAAGAAGCGCCGCAGGACCAGCGCCGTTTCCGCCCGCGTCCGCCGATCCGGCTCCTCTAGATTTGAACGGAAAAGCCCGTGGCAGCACGGCGGGCTTTTTATTTTTCTTTTCATGAACAAATCGAGATAAGAAAAAGGCCCCGCGTCTGCGGGGCCTTTGATCTGTTTTCCGAAACCGCGCGCTAGAGAAAAAAGCGCTTCAAAAGCGCGTAAGCGACGGGCGGCTGGAAAATCGTCTTTTTCATCAGCCGGAGCCCCGCATAACCCATGAAAATCCCGAGCGCCACCGTCGTGCCGAGCGCAAGCGCCGGACGTTTCTTCGCCGCGCGGAAGGGGTCGACCGCGTCGACCGCCGCCGCGAAGTTCGCCTTCGCCTCTTCGAGCGTCGGGCTCTCGCTACTCCGCCTGTTCAAAGAACTCGCTCCCGTCATCCGGAACTGCGGGTAGTACCGCAGTCTCCGCCTGCTGTTTGAAGAAAGGCTCTCCGAGCTGCGCGCCGTTATGTCCTTTTATCAAAAGCACCGCGCCGAGCACAAAAAGCGCCGCCGCGACGGCAGAAGCTGCGCCCGCCTTTCCGATCACCGTGCTAAGCCATAGATAGAGCGAAACGCCGGCAACCACGACGCCGAGAAACATGAGCGCGAACCCGAAGAAAATGACGAGCATATTCTCCACGACTGCGATGCTGGACTTCCGAAAAGTCCGGCCCTCCGCCTCGACTAGTTCAAAAAACCGTAAAATTGCGTCCGATATGCTGCGCATCCGCTCACCTCATCCGCGCTTGAACGCGCTTAACGTCTCCCGTTGTCGAGCAATTTGCCGATCAGCATGCCTGCGCCGAACGCGACAGCGAGCGAAAGAAGCGGATTGTCCGTCACCTTGTGCTCCACACGTTCCACGACTTCGCGGCCCGAATCCTGATAACGCTCAAGGATCGGCATCAGTTCGTCGAGCAGATCTTCGGAGCGTTTGCTGATACGCCGTTTCGCCTTGCGCATGCGGCCTTTGCCCTCTTCGACCACTTCTTCCGTATACTCGCCCGCGAGCTCTTTCAGTTCCTGGAATTCTTCCTGCAGTTCTTCGATATCCTGTTTGATTTTCTGATCTTCCGTCATTTGATATCCCTCCAATGAGATTTTCCGATAATATGCGGCACGCAAACGCGCCCCATTGTTTCTTTCTATTTATATTGTCGCGCTTGTCATGTAAAATCATATCGTGCAAGCTACTGAATCTCGGGACGGTAAAGAGGTGGATATTGTCATGTGCAAAAAAGAGGAACCGATCGATCTCATCAGGCAGAGGGAGATCGAGATGAACGTGCTCGGGCCGATCGTCCGCGCCTTCTCGAAAGAGTTCGGCGAAGAAAGGACGTTCGACGTCGTACGGCGCACCATGCAGGAAATATCCCGCAGTCAGGGGAAGGAAAAATCCGCGGCGAACGGCGGCGGACTGGAAAACCTCAAGGCAAACTGCATCGCCGCGTGGAACAAAAACGGCGAACTCGAAAGCAACATGATCGAAGACACGCCGGAGAGGCTGCGTTTCGACGTCACGCGCTGCGACTTTGCGACGCTCTATCGGGATCTCGGGTTCGGCGACATCGGCAGTCTGATCTCCTGCGACCGCGACGCAGCGTTTCTCGAAGGCTTCGATGACACGTACGAACTCGTCCGCGAAAAAACGATCATGCAGGGAGACGACCACTGCGACTTCTGCTATCAGAAAAAAGCGTAGCGTCGTAGAACCGCCTTTTCTATCTTTTGCAGACGTTCGTGTACTGCAAATGCAGTACACGAACGTCCGATCCTGAAAAACGCGGGATTTTTCAAAAAAATAACGGCAACAAAAAATTCGCACAATCGTGCGAATTTTTTCTCGAACCGCTAAAAAAAATTTTGTACTGCATTTGCAGTACGCGAATTTATCCGAAAATTTATCCGAAAAATATCCGCATATCAAAAAACGGGAGCGCCCGAACGCGTTGATTCGCCTTCGCGTGCTCCCGTTTTTATTCGGAGATCACGCATCGCGCGATCGTCGCATATTTTTCTACATCTGAACGGAGATGAAGAGCGTCGCACCGCCGCGCGAAATCAAAAATCCAAGCGCTTTGTTGTTCTTGCCCATCATGCGGTCCCAGTCCACAATGCGGTTCATTTTCTCCTTGTTGACTTCGAGAATCACGTCGCCCGGCTGAAGTCCGAGACGCTGTCCCTGCGAGCCGCGCTCGACGTCCGTTACGATGAGGCCTTCTTTGCCCTTGAGCTTATAGCGGTCCTGCGCCTCTTTGGTGATCTCGCTCACCGTGATGCCGATGTGCGTCGAGGTCTTGGGCGATTTACCGGAAGAAGATCCTTCCGTATCCTTCGCGTTTGCCGCGCGTTTGCCGCCCTCGATCTCGCCGAGCGTCACGTTGATCGTCCGTTTCTTGCCGTCACGGTAGATCTCGATCGGGACTTTGTCGCCCTGCATTTTATTGCGGATGAGAAAAACGACGTCCTGCGAATTTTTTACGTCCTGTCCGCCGATGCCGATGATCACATCGCCGCGCTGGAGTCCTGCCTTATCGGCCGGGCCGTCCGCGTTCACATCCGCGATGATGGCGCCCTCTTTGACGGGGATCTTATAGGCCTCGACCAAAGACGCGGTAAGCTGCTGCACCGTGACGCCAAGCCAGCCGCGGCGTACTTCGCCGTGCCGGATCAGGTCGTCCATGACCTGTTTCGCCATGTTGATCGGGACTGCGAATCCGATCCCCTGCGCGTAGGGCACGATCGCCGTGTTGATGCCAACGACGCGACCGTTCAGGTCGATGAGAGGCCCGCCGCTGTTGCCGGGGTTGATGGAAGCGTCCGTCTGCAGGAAGCCCTGAAAATTGATGCCGGGCGCCTGGAGCGTACGGTTTTTCGCCGAAACGACGCCAGCGGTCACGGAGTTTTCAAATCCAAGCGGGTTGCCAATCGCGACGACCCATTCGCCGACCTCCGTCGCGTCAGAATCACCGAGCTGCAAAACGGGCAGCGACGAAGCCTTGATCTTGATCACAGCCAGGTCGAACGTCGGATCCTGCCCCACGATTTCCGCGTCAAAGTTCCTGCCGTCCATCAGCGTGACCTTGACGTTGTCCGCGCCGTCGATCACGTGGTTGTTGGTGAGCACATAGCCCTCTTGGCTGACGATGAACCCCGAGCCTTTGCCGCGGCGCGGCACCTGCTGCTGCCTCGGTTCGCGCGGCATGATCTGCCCGAAGAATTCCTCAAAGAAGGGATCGCCGTCAAAGGGGAAACCGCCGAAGCGCGTGCGCGTCACCATTGTTTCCGTGTCGATGTTCACGACCGCCGGGGAGCTGTCTTTGACGATCTTGACGATCGGATTCCCCGTATAGACGTCCATCGCGTGCGCCTCTCCCGATGAGAATGAGAGCGCGCTCCGTACGCCGGGCGACTCTTTGTACGCCATCCCACCCGCAAAAAGAAGCGTCGCGAAGAGCATGACGACGGTCATTTTTATGATGATTCTGTTTTTCTTTATCCTATCCATTTTTTGGCACCTCCGGAATCACATGAACTTAGAAAGTCTTTGGAGACTTTTCAACGAAAGCAACAACGACGGCGCTGCCGGCAAAAGCAGGGCGCAGAATACGAAGAACCGGCTTGTTCACGTAGCAAAAAACGTCCGCATGATAGAGAACGTTTTCCGGTTGACCCGCTAAAAAGTCTGTATGTATTTTATATAGCGTTTATGTGAATTTTGTGAGGATTTTTCTGTTAGAGAGGATTCGGCTGAAATACGTAAAAGAGGGCGCTCAGGCAGAAAGATCGGTGCGCCTGCGTACGCGCCAGGTACGATAAAGCCAGGCTGCCCCAACCACAACGGCGGCAGCGCCCAAAAAATGGCCGGCGCGAAACGCCATGCCGGGCGCGAATGCGCGGAAGCTGTCGAATACGACTCGATAGGAACCGTACAAAATCAAAAAAAGCGGCCAGAGGATCGCACTGCCGCCCCCTATCACGATGCCCTTTTTCGGCGCGGTCTTTTCGATCACAAAGAGCAAGAGCCCGATCAAAAGCGCGGCGATGGACTCGGACATCTGCGCAGGAAAGCGGTAGAAACCGGGAGCGTCGAAGCGAAAGTGCACGCTGCACACGGCGGGCGACGCCGTAAAACGGCCGAGGCCGAGACAACAGCCTTCAAGAAAACAGCCGATACGCCCCACAAAGAGCATGAACGCCATCGGAAGCGACGCAGCTTCTGCAAAATCGTCGAGCGAAACACCGAGTTTACGCGTGCGATAAACGCCGCCCATGCCGCCGCAGAGGATGCCGCCGCCGGACGAGAGCCCGCCCTTCGAGATATGGCCCGCAAAGACTTCGGGATTTTGGATCAGTGTCGGGAGCTTTTCAAGAAAACCGAAGACCATCGCGCCGATGATCGCGGAGAAATAGACCCAGAGCAGGACGGAAGAGACGTCGTCCTGGCTGATGCCGTACTGTCTGACGGCGCGCCGTTTCGTCCAGACGAGGAACAAAAATAAAGCAGAAGCCCACAGCGTATAGTAGCTGCGGACTTCTATCGAACCGATCTGAAAAAGAACGGGGTGCATCAGCGCCTCCGCGGACGACGATCCGGTCTGCCGCCGCGCTGTCTTCTCGCGCCGTTTTTCGGCGAGACGAGCACCCGGCGCGCAGGCTCTTCGCCGATGGAGCGCGTCTCTACGTCGCGGTTCTCCTTGAGCGCGAGGTGCACGATGCGGCGTTCCCAGCTCGACATCGGCTCGAGACCTATGGCCTCGCCTTTGCGCACGGCTTCGCGCGCGATGGACTCCGCAAGGCGCGTAAGCGTCTTTTCGCGGTGCTGCCGGTAACCGCCGCAATCGAAACGGACGCGGCGCGTGCTCATATCTTCATGGCATGCGAGGTTCGTCAGGTACTCGAGCGCGCGAAGCGTCTCGCCGAACCTGCCGATGATGACGCCCGTGTCCTCGCCGACGAGGTTGATGATGCCGTCCTCAGTCAGCTCGGGAATCAGATCGAGCTCCATGCGCTCGAGCACATCGTTCACGAAATAGCAGGATTTGATATAGGAAAGAGGCGCACAAGAGCTGACTTCAACGCGGTAAGAGCTTCCGAGCAGGCCGAAAAGTTTTTTGTCCTCCTCAAGCACCTTGACGTCGACGTCATCCGCATTGATGTCCCACAATTCGGCGGCCTTCTGGCGCGCTTCCTCCAGCGACTTGGCCTCCAGGATCAGCGTCTCAACGGCAGGCATCGGGGCCTGTTCCAGGCGTTCCATTATTCGTCCTCATCCTCGTCAACGTAGATGTATTCATACTCATCATCGTCGGGATCGATCTCGTCTTCGGTCACGTACTCGTACTCGACCTCTTCCTCTTTCGCCTTTTTGGCGTTCTTGTTCTTTTTGCTGCCGCCCTTGCTCTCTTTTTTCGCCTCTTTGCGCGGGGCCGCGTACTGCTCCGTCCCTTCGCCGGCAGGTTTGTTCTTATAAAGAGCGGGCTTCTGCTTCATCTCTTCTTTTGTTTTCTTCGTGACCCAGTACTGCTGGAGAACGCCGATCAGCGAGGAAAGCCCCCAGTAGATCATGACGCCGCCCGGCATCGAAAGACATATAAAGGCCATGAAGAAGGGCATGATCGTGTTCATCGTCGCCATCTGCAGGTTGTTGCCCGCCCCAGAGAATTTCTGCTGTACCCAGGTCAGCGCGGAGATACCGATCAAAAGGAGCAGACTCGGTCCGTAAACGCCGACGCGCGCGAGCCCTCCGGGGTTTTTCACGACGGCCGTGAGCACCGACATGATGCCGATATGTCCCGCCTCGTTCGGCAGGACGCCCAGAACCTGCGCAAGCCCGTCGATCGTCGACGCGCCGAGCGGAACGCCGAGGAAGGTCGTGCCGGCAAAGTCATACGTACGCAAAACGTTGAAGAGCAGGATGAGGATGGGCAGCTGGACGAGGAGCGGAAGACAGCCCGCTGCCGGGTTGACCTTGTTCTCCTTGTAGAGCTTCATCATCTCTTCGTTGAGTTTTTCTTTGTCGTCGCCATATT
>Ga0192237_1029_pt1 | contig 22529 bp, 27 predicted proteins | sample Koala_Koa27_E3_FD_131278 | JGI IMG/M metagenome (GOLD analysis project Ga0192237, IMG submission 131278) | Enriched cells from koala feces incubated with labeled cellulose particles, San Francisco Zoo, California, United States - Koala_Koa2-7_E3 ...
AGCGGAGCCGAAGCGGCCTTACCGCCTAACCGTTACCAGCACGGCGGCAGCAGGTGTGGAAGAGGTGAGCGGGAAAAACTATCCGGGGTTCCCGGTTATCCCCATGTGGGGGAATGTTCACCATCAATCCGAGCTGGTGGGCTTGCGGCAGTCGATTGACGCGTACGACCTCATCAAGTCCGGCTTTGCCAACGACATGGACGGGGCGCACCTCTACTGGCTGCTCCAGAACAGCGGCGGGATGGACGACATTGACATCGCGCAGATGCTCGAGCGGCTGAACGTGCTCCATGCGGCGGTAGCGGACGACGAGGGGCAGATAACGGCGCACGAGGTAAATATCCCATATGAGAGCCGCGTGGCGTATCTTGACCGGCTGGAAGAGGATATGTACCGCGACTTTCAGGCGCTGAACGTTGAGAAGGTATCCAGCGGCAACCAGACCGCCACCGCCATCAACGCGGCTTATCAGCCTTTCGATACTAAGGCAGACGCGTTTGAGTACCAGGTGCTGCAGTTCTGGAAACAGCTTTCCGCAGTGACCGGCATTGAGGGTAAGCCCACGTTCACCCGCAACCGCGTGGCGAACCGGCAGGACGAGATTAACATGCTCCTGAGCTGCGCCGAGTACCTGGACGAGGAAACCATTGTCCAGCAGCTGTGCAATGTACTGGGCATAGCGGATGCGGCGGACGAGGTATTGGCGCGGCGGCAGGAATCCGCAGCGAACGCCATCATAGAGGAAGAGTTGCCCGAGGACGATGAGGAATGAAGCGGTACGACTATGTTCACCAATACACGCTTTCGACGATTGCAAGGCTTGAGAGCCGCATCACCGCCTACTATAACGCGGCAAAGCGAGAAGCGGCCAAGGCCGTTAAGGAGTGGCAAAGGCAGTTCGCTGAAGCTGACAAACAGCACCTCGACTGGCTAAAGGACGGTGTGATTGATAGCCCGGAATACCGAAGCTGGCGGCAGCGGACAATGGCGAGGGGGGAGAGCTTGCGTCAGCTTCAGCAGGCAGTGAGTAAGCCCTATAAAACCGCCTACGCGAGCAGCGTTAAGGCCATTAACGCCCAGAGCGCGAAAGTCTACGCGGAAAGCCGAAACCGCAGTGCCTACGAGGTTGAAAAACAAAGCGGCGCAAGCTATGCCGATTACATGAGTGATGCGGCAGCGGCAGGGCAGAGCGTGGCCGCTGATATGGCGGAAGAACTGCGCGCCTATGACGAATACGCCGACCGGCTTATTCGGAACAAAACCACAGCCGCCGCCATCAGCGGCACGCCCAGCGGCGACTTGCCCGGGGCAATCGCGAACGGTATTGCGGCAGGGCTTGTAGCCGCTGCAAAGGCAAAGGCAAGCAATAAGCTCATGGACTGTTGCAATCAGGGCAAGATGGACGCATGGAATGAGCAAGCAGAAGCGGGCGTTCAGACCCGTAAATACTGGCTGGCGACCCTCGACGGCCTGACCCGCCCCACGCACCAAGACGCGGACGGGCAGGAGCGCGAACTGCACGAGCCGTTCAGCGTTGGGGGTTACGACATGATGGAGCCTAAGGATAGCAGCATGGGCGCGCCGCCGGAGGAAACCGTGCATTGCCGATGCACGTGTTATGAGCGCGTGGTTGGGCTTGACCGGGAAGTCTTTACCAGGGCGGCGCGGGATAAGGCCGGATATTCAGCCGCCTCCCCGTACGGGTGGGGCGAGAGCTACCAGGTACCAGGCGACATGAGCTATGCCGACTGGCGCAGGATGAAGGAGGAAAACGGGCAATGGGTGTGAGTTTCCACGTGGCCGACAATAGCAAGGATGCGATTAGTGCCATGAAGTCGCAAGTCCGGCAGGCCATGGAAGCGTGTGGCAAGGAGATGGAAGCGAACGCCAAAAACCGTGTTCACGTCCGAACGGGCGCACTCCGGGACAGCATCGAGTACGAAGCGGGCGACGATTACGCCGCCGTGGGGTCGGACTTGGTTTACGCCCTGGCCGAAGAGATGAGGAACGGCGGCGGGCATGATTTTGTTAAGCCCGCCGTATCTGAACACGTCAGTGACTACGAGAGCATCATCAAATCCGCGCTGGAGGGCTGACCCTTGCAATGGCGCGGATTTTGGCATATAATATGAGCAGAGCAGCAAATGGCGAAAGAACCCGCCACCGAAGCAAAGGAGTTGCGATATGGCAGCAAGTTTAAGCAGAAAGTTTTTAGCAGGGCTGGGGTTAAGCCCCGAACAGCAGGACGCTGTAGTGGAGCAGCATCAGGCCGTCCTGTCGGATGTTAAAGCGGAACTCGAAGAACTGAGAGCCGCGCAGACCGATATTACCGCCGTCCAGAAGCAGTTGGACGAAGCAAACAAGGCCGCGAAGAGTTCCAGCGTGTATAAGTCGGAGCTGGAGGACTTGCGGGCTGAGTTTGACGCATACAAACAAAAACAGCGCGCGGCGGAGACGTTAGGCGCAAAGAAAGCCGCCTATACTGACCTACTCCGGCAGGCGGGCATCAGCGACAAGCGCGCGGCGAGCATTGTGAAGATTACCGACTTTGACGGCATGGAGATGGGCGAGGACGGAAAACTGGCAAAGGCCGACGAACTGAGCGCCGCCATCCAGAGCGACTGGGCGGACTTTATCCAGCGCAAGGAACAGGTAGGCGCGCCAACCGTGACGCCGCCGGCCACCAATCCGAACGCCACGACTATGACCAAAGAGCAGATTATGGCAATCAAAGACACCGTCAAACGGCAGGCGGCGATGAAAGCGAACCCCGGCCTGTTTGGCATTTCAGTTGATTTTTAGGAGATGAAACATAATGGCTGATATTAGTACCCCTGTAATGAATACGTCCGGCGGGGAACTGATTGCACACGTCACGAACAGCATGATGCTGGACACTGCAATCAGGGAGCAGGACTTTGTAACTAGCTTTTCCAGAAACTGGAACAGTCTGATGGATGTCATGAACGTCACACGCATGATTCGCAAGGAGCCGGGCAGCACTCTGAAGTACCGCCGGGCGGCGGTGCAGTTGCTGACCGCAAGTGGCGGAAGTATTGACCGCGTGAACTTTAAGACGGACGATGAGGAGGACGGGACGCCCACGCTTTCCGCTACCAACCCGATTGCAAATTGGCATAGCGCCAATACTAGCGCAAGCTCTTATTTTACTGGGCTTGTCGACCGGCTGACCGAGTACAACCCGCAGTATGCCACCTTTGGGCACACGTCCAACATCGCCGAGGGTGAGACAATCCCCTACAGCTGGGGCACCGTGGCGGATGTGTATTTTGGCGAGCTGAATGTGGATAAGTACGCCAAAGCGGTCAGCCTGGAAGCCATCAACCAGTGGGGCTACGATAGCGCCGTAGCGGAGACGGATGCGGAGTTCCTGAACGAGCTTCAGAATCTCGTGCTGAGTGACTTCTATGCGTTCCTGCAGAAGTGCGGGAGCGAGACCGGGAACACGGCAGCCGCCGCAAGCGAGGCCGGCAGCACGCAGACTTGGCAGCAGTGCCTTGCGCTGGCGAAGGGCAAGTGCCTGAACGCGTTCCAGAAAATGCGCCGGACGGTGGGCGATGTGGTGGGCTTTGCGAACGTGATGGATCTCTACACCTATCTCGGAGACGCGCCGATCACTGTGCAGACCCAGTTCGGGCAGAGCTATGTGCAGAACTTCATGGGCTACAATACCCTGTTCTTGCTCTCTGACAACGAAATTCCGCAGGGCACCGTAATCGCTACTCCGGCGAACAACATCGTGTGCTACTACTGCGACCCGAGCCACTCCGAGTTTGGCCGCGCGGGCTTGCAGTACACCGTGGACGGTGACACCCCGTTTATCGGGTTCCATACCCAGGGCAACTACAACACCGCCGTTTCTGAGTGCTTTGCCATCATGGGAATGACCATGATCTGCGAGTTCGTGGACGGTGTGATTGAGGAGAAAATGAGCGGGGGGGAGCAGTAAGGCTACGGCGGCAGTCGCTAGCAGAGCTAGCACCGTAGCCGAGGATACCCCGACTGCAAAGAGTAAGCGCCGCAGAACGACGAAGAAAAAAGCGGCTGAACCGGAGGTAAGCGAGGATGCTGGAGCAGGTGCTGGCCTATCTGAATAACTGGTTTGTACGCTATTCCTACACCGGCAACGTAACGGTGAGCGCGGATGGCGCAGTTCTTGCGCCGTCCGAAGCCGCCGCCATCCTCCAGCCCGGCAGATGGTACCGCATTCTGGGCAGCGATTTTCATGACGGCGTGTACCAGGTGCCGGAAGAACAGTCCGAAAAGGAAGAACCGGAAGAGAAAGAAGAAGCGGAAGCGGAAGAACCGGAAGAGGAGCAGGGCGAAACCTTCTATTGCACCCTTTGGGCGCTCGATGTTCCCGCTGGCCTGCTGAACATTATAACCGAGATGGAAGCGTGGCAGGCAAAATACGGGGACGTTGTGAGCGGCCCGTATCAGTCCGAGAGCTTCGGCGGCTATTCCTACAGCAAGGCGGGCGCTTCATCTTCCGGCAGTGGAACGGCTACGGTATGGACGCAGTTCGCAGGCGTGCTTGCGCCTTATAAGTGGCCGCCCATGGCAAGAGCCGTGAGCGTGTCGGGGCAAAGCCATCGGGACGCGCCGTACCTTAGGCCGTTCAACACAGACTTCAGGAGGTAAGGTATGCTGCTTGACTATTACGGCAGAGACTGCGTTATTCTGAACAAGACAACGCAGAATAGCCCAGAGGGCGGCTATATTACTTCCTGGAATGAGTGCGCTCATTTTACCAACTACCAGGCACTTGACACGTCAACCGAAGCACAGATTGCGGAGAAACAAGGTCTTGCCGCTCTCTACAACGTGCTTGTCGAAAAGAGCGTGCCGTTGGTCTATGGCGACTACTACCGAGACGTAGAGACGCAAACTACTTACCGTGTCACGTCGGAGCCGTCGGAAGTCCAAGCCCCGGCGGGCAGCACGCTCAACCTGAAAAGATATAGCGCTGAAAAGGCGGTGCTGCCATGACTTTTAACCGAATGCCACCCGATGCATTGGAACATGTTGTCCTTGGAACCGGAGTGATATTTAGCGGTGACTTTCCATCCATTTACGAGTTGCAGGACAACGCGAACGATAATTCTATTCTCGGTGCTACCAGCGGCGGCATTAGTATCGACTTAACGCCTGAAATAACAACCTTTTCCGGCGACGGCAATTCGCGGCGGGACGCGAACTATATTCGTTATGATTCATGGACGGCTAAACTCTCCTGTCGGCTTGTAACGCTATCCCGCGCGCTATTCGAGCGTGCTCTTTCCGGAACAGAAAATGCAGCAGCAGTGTCGCAACTGGAGGTCATCCCGCAGTGGTGCGGAGTGGATTACTGTTACGGCGGATGGGAGCTTGTAGACTGCGAAACTGAAGACGAAACAGAAGAGAAAACGGCAGAACTGCTCGACGCTGTAGAAAAAACGACCGAGGGAAGCGAAGACAAGATTCTCATTGAAACCGAGCGGAATCCGATAACTTGGGAAGATATCCCCTGGCAAATTTTGCGCGATTTGCGTTTATCTGTTGTTCGCGGTGACGACACGGTTGCCAATAACTCCGAGGAGTGGAAGTTAGCCGTCCCGGGCGACTCTACTCTCGGCATTGAGATTAGCTCTCCGGAAGATAGTCTTATAGACAGCGCTAGCACGGAAATAAGCATTGGCGAAGGACGCTACCAATTTAAGCCGCATACCTATACCCGCCTGTCTTTGCAGGTCGAATCTGGCAGTATTCTCATGAATATAGGTACCACAGAAACCTTTACCGCCAGCATTTTGCCCGTATGGAACTATAATCTTGGCGGCGAAGAAGGCGGAGCGGTGCAGTTGGAAAGCGAAGAAGAGGACAGCTCAAAGGAGCTAAAAGAGCAATACGTCTGGCAGATTCTGACCTACACGGGAGACCCGGTTGACATTGAGGAACTTGAGGGTTCAAAGCAACCGAGCGAAGACGAAGACGAAGGGGAAGACGAGGAGGAAGAAGAAGAACCGGAAGAGGAAGAAGAGGAAGAAGAGGAAGACGGCGAAGAAGAGGAGGAAGAGTCGGACGCGGAACAAGAACAAATCGCCTTTACCTGTGGCCAGATCGTGACCGTTAGAGCTGTAAGCCCTGGCACTGTTGTTTTAAGGTGCACAGCGACTAGGCTGGACGCTAGGGAAAGTTCTGATTTAATCATTACCGTTGTGCCAACGGGAGCTTTCTATGTTAAACCGGACAGTGAGAATGAGGCAGATACGGAAGTGGCCGTCGACGATGGTGACTCTGAGGAAGAATACATCCCCTTTATGGTCGTCTGCGAGGACGAAGGAGGAGACAGCGAAGAGGACGAGAGCAACGACAACGTTCTTGAATTCGTAGAAAAAGAAACTCCTGAGGACGATCAGACGATAGGAGCCGAGGATGCTGCTGATGATGAGGAGGACGAGAAGACTTACTCCTATTTTATCGTTGGGAATACGGCTAATGCACAGGAAGAAATAGAAGAGACGACGGCAAAGCTGCGCGAAACCTATGCTGGGCGGATGGAAAAGGCGCGGCAGCAAGTAGCCGCCGCGATGGCAGACGGAGAAGAATATGACGAAGAATTAGAAGTCCTTGAAGAAGTGGGAAACGAATCCGGCTGGGGCGACGCGTCGACAATTCGTGGCAGCGGCGTATCCACTGTGGCACAGGATGTCTGGTGGGTCGGCAATTATGGTTTTGAGAGTGATGGCAGTAAGTATGTTGCTATCCACCTTAAAAACGCAATACTCACCAGTGGGCTGCAGGTGTCTAGCAGTGACGCACAGTTAGCGCAGGCCAATGTTACTTTTGAATCCGCCTACGACAGCGCTTTGGAAGATGCGCTCCCCTTTGAAGTTTATTTCTCGACGGAAGACGAAGAAGAACCCCCAGAGGGGGAAGAAGGTGCTGAGGAATGACAAAAGAAGCGGCGCTGTTTACATTCTTTTCCACATTGCCAAAACTGGCATACGATAAAGACAGCGGCGGTTATACGGCGGCCAATGATGGAGAAGAATCCACCATCCCGGCCTACGTGAACACTGCTGTGCCGGATGGCGCGGAATTGCCATACCTAACCTATACCGTGCTAATTGGCGCGTATGGCGAACCCGCCTGCAGTTTGACCGTCAATATTTGGTGCCGGACAACGGACGAAGCGGAGCCGAATGCTTACGCGCGGGAGTTGGGAAAGCTGATACCACGCGGCGGCGTGCTGCTACATTGCGATGGCGGGGGGGTGAGGATTTACCGTGGCAACCCATGGTGTCAATCTTTAGCCGATGATACCGACAGAACAATTAAACGGCGATACTTCAACGTGGAAGTAGAATACATTACGGAGGAGTGATACCATATGAGATTTACAAAAATTCGCCCGGATACGTTTGAACGTCTGCAGTTAAACGCGGGCATCCTGATTGGCGATACACCAGCGCATTACTTGAAAAACAGTGACGAAGCGCAGCAAGACAGCGAGGAGAAAAAGCACGTCTTTGACAGCGCGAAAGCGCTGATGGACAGCACATGGAACGATGTTCTCGGTAGCACTACCGGCGGCGTTACGTTTGAAGCCACGCCCACCTTTACCGACTTTGGGGAGGGCATCGACAACTGCCCGAAGAACATGAAGGAGCTGAAGCGTGTTGATAGCTGGGACGTGACCTTCAGCGGGAGCTTCGTCATGCTCGACCCGTCCCTGGCCGCGCGGCTGATGGGTTCGGCGCAGATTGCAGAATCCGTAGATGATACAGGTGATGAAGAGGACGAAGAGCCTGAAAAGAAGATCGAGAAAGGCGTCCGCGTGCGCCCTCTCGACCTCGACCAGTCTGCATTCTTCAATCTCTGGTGGATCGGGGACTACGGCTCCGATAATGCAGACGATACCGGCGGCTACCTCGTCCTCCATATGTGGAACGCGCTCTCTACTGGCGGTTTCCATTTTACGAGCGCCGACAATGAGAAGGGCACCTTCGACTTCGAGTTCACCGGTCACTATGATATGGATCATCAGGAACGCATCCCGTTCGACCTCTACATTGGCAGCCATGACATCGATGACCCCGACCCTGAAGCAAGCGGCAACACAAGCTCTCCCACCGCCGCATCCGCCCTTAAAGCCGCCCAGACCGGCAGCAAGAGCATTGACGGCGCGGGAGATATCATCGACGCGCTGGTTCAGGCGGACAATGAGAGTGAAGCCGGCGAGGAAACCGCAGCCGTGGAAAGCAGCTCGGATCCCGTTGTCAGCCGCCGGGACCGCCGCTGATGGGCGCGTACATTGTTGAAATTATCATTGCTGTGCTTGCGTTTGCCGGTACGATGGGCGGCGCGATTATTAGCAACCGCAGCACGCGCAAGATAATGGAGTATCGTATTAAGGAACTGGAAAGGAAAGTAGACAAACACAATCAACTAATTGAGCGCGTAGCAATACTGGAAGGCAAGGTAAACGCATTGGAGGGGGAAAAATGAGTAACAGCAGTTTAGTAACCTATACTAATATCACGAAAACGCAAAAGACGAGTCCGAGGACGCATACCATCGACACCATTACTATTCATTGTGTAGTAGGCCAGTGGACTGCAAAGCAGATTTGCGACTACTTTGCCAATGCCGACCGAAACGCTTCTTGCAACTACGGCGTAGGCAAGGACGGCTCAATCGGACTTTGTGTGGACGAAGCAGACCGCAGCTGGTGCAGCGGTAACGCGGCGAATGACCACCGTGCAATTACAATTGAGACCGCAAGCGATACCTCGAGTCCTTACGCCGTCACAACTGAAGCGTATAACGCCTTGATTAAGCTTGTATCTGACGTTTGCAAGAGAAATAACATCTCGAAGTTGGTATGGAGTACGGACAAGAACACCCGCGTCAACCACCTGAACGGCGCGAATATGACCGTCCACCGTGACTATGCGAACAAGTCCTGTCCCGGCGATTACCTCTACAATAAAATGGGTGATATTGCTTCACAGGTCAACTCTCTGCTCGGCACGTCCAATGGTACCTCTTACCCCACTGTTCCGTTCACGGTGCAAGTGCTTATTTCCGACCTGAACATCAGGAAGGGCGCAGGGACAAACTACGCCACAACAGGGAAATACACCGGCAAGGGTGTGTTTACAATTACTGAGGTAAGCAACGGATGGGGCAAGCTGAAATCAGGTGCCGGCTGGATTTACCTCGAGAATGCTTCCTATGTGAAAATTCTCGGCACAACCTCGACGAGTACAGCTGTGACGCATACCGTCGTTAAGGGCGATACCTTATCAGCGATTGCATCTAAGTACGGTACGACTGTTGCGAAAATCGTAGAAGCAAACAAGTCTAAATACAGCAAACTAACAGCTGATTATATCGTTGTCGGTTGGGTGCTCACTATTCCGCAGTCTTAACGAAGCAAATTGCAGATACCATTTAAGCGGCACCGATTATAGCCGTCTATACTGTTTAGGCTGTTGCTTTTGTTCGCTGGGGTGCGGAACGCCACCGCAACAAGAGCAACAGCGGAGCATACCACTATAACAGGGCACGCCGGATTGGGTGAAGGATAAATGCCGATTAGCCATTGAGGGCAACATTACAGATGGCGTGGGCGGTGTTGACAGCATAAAAAAGAAGGGATGGAAAAATGAAACTTTCGGACGTTAAAGGCGAACGCAGCGCGGACGTGGTCGCGGACGTGATCGCCTTTGTGTGCGCGCTGGGTTCCGAGGATGAAATTAACGCGCTTTTTACGCCGCGAAAGGGGGAAAAGGTAAACAATGCTGAGTTTGCCCGTTCCTTTTACCCTACCGTGTTCAAGAAGTATAAAAAAGAACTCTACGAAGCGCTCGGCTCGATTGAGGGGTGCGGAGCTAAGGCGTACGCGGCAAAGGCCGACCCGGCAACGTTGTTCAACGACTTTGCCAGCCTAATGTCCGACCCGATGTTCCAGGAGCTTTTTCCCTCGCGCACTCCGACTGCGGTGACTACCTCGGAGCCTGGCTCGGAGAATACCGGGGCGGCAGAAGCGTAACCGCCATCGTGGGCTACCTGGTTAGCAAAGTGCATTTATTGGCGCGGGAAGAACAGTACCGCGCCTACATCGCTACTTGCGCCCAATTAATAGCCGAGAGTACGGCAAAGTTCGCCGGGGGTAAGACGCTTAAACAGTCATACATGGACATCATCCAGCGGCAAAGCAAACAGGCCATGCAGCCGCAAAAGGCGAAGAAAGAAGAGCGCAGCCCGGAGCAGATAGCGGCGGATATTTTAAATGCGCTGCATAAGTGAGGTGAGAGCGCATGGACGTTTTTGAATTAACGGCAAGTCTGAATCTTGATACGGGTGACTACGAAAATCAGCTGAACAATGCGTCAAGCGCTACCAACAATGCAAGCGACAGCGTTGGCGTATTTGACATCGCCCTGGGCAACCTTGTCGCGCAGGGCATTTCCAGCGCTATCAGCGGGTTGACTGACTTTATGTCGTCCACCATTAGCGCGGGAGATGAGATTGACAAAAATAGCCAGCGCGCCAATATGTCTACCGACACGTACCAGGAATGGGCGCACGTCCTTGAACTTGGTGGGGGCAGTGCAAGCAGCTTAACAACGGCTACAAAGACACTTTCAAACGTCATCACCGACGCTGGCAATGGCGGCGCAAGTGCGGCGGAAAAGTTGAACAGCATTGGCCTTTCGTACGAACAGATAGCCGCACTTAGCCCGGAAGAGCAGTTTGAGGCGGTTGTATATGCTCTCGCGGACATGGAAGAGGGGAGTGAACGCACCGCAGCAGCACAGGACTTGCTAGGCCGCGCTGGAATGGACTTAATCCCAACGCTAAACTCAGGCAAGGACGCTATTGAAGGAATGCGTACGGAAGCGCACGACTTAGGGCTTGTGTTATCAGAAGACGCCGTAGCTTCCAGCGCGTCGCTAAATGACGCCATAACCAATCTAAAGGGGGCATTTACCGGCGTAGCGGGGGAGTTGCTAGCTGGCTTTATGCCCGCAATCCAAAGCGTTGTAGAAGCGCTCACACCTTTAGCCGGGACTATCGCTGACCTTGTCAACGGCAATATCTCACTCGCTGAAGCGTTTGGGATATCGGAAGGCGCGATGGCGGTTATTGTGGGTGTAGTTGGGGGACTCGCCACTGCATTCGCGGTGTATGAAGCCGCACAAATAGCGACCACAATCGCGACGGAAGCCCAGACCATAGCACAGTGGGCTATGAACGCTGCTATGGAAGCTAACCCTATCGGCCTTGTGGTAATTGCGCTTGCCGCCTTGGCGGCTGGGCTAGTTTACGCTTACAACCACTGCGAGACATTCCGCAACATTGTGCAGGGGGCTTGGGACGCGATCAAGACTGCGTGCCAGGCGGCATGGGACAACGTTATCGAGCCTATTCTTGGCTGGTTTAGAGACAGGATTGACGACGTAGGCGCTGCATTTAGTGCCCTAAAGGACGCCGGTGAGGCGCTGAAAGAGGGTATTATTGATGTTTTCAACAGCATATGGAATGCGATCTCGCCCATTATTGACTGGATAACTGGGGCGCTCGACACTGTCCGAAGCGCTTTTAGCGGTGTCATTGACGGCGTGAAAAAGATTATCGGGTTCGGTAGCCCCTCGAGAGAATTCGAGGATATTGGCGACTCTATGGCGCAAGGCCTTGAACTTGGATGGGAGGGCTATTTCCCGAAATTCCAGGGGAGCGCGCTGGCCGCAATCGTCGAATTCGCCAAAGAGCTTGGACAACTCGCGTGGGACACCATTCTTGCTGAGAATGCGGAGGAGCGTGGTTTCTTTGCCACAGGCGTCGCGGCCGGGCAGGGCTTTATTGACGGGCTTGAAAGTAAGCGTAATGAGATTATGGCGCTTGCCAGGGAAATCGCAGATGAAGCGCGCCGCACGATTGAGAGCGCCCTCGACATCCACTCCCCGTCCGGCGTGTTCCGCGACATCGGCATGAACACGGCTGAAGGTCTGGCGCTTGGCATTGAAGAGGGGGCGGCGGCCTATCTTCCAGACGCGATGGAGGATATGCTGAGTGAAATAGGTTATGGCGATAGTGCCATTAGCAACCTAGAATCTACTTATGGAAATATGACCGCCGCCGGGTTGACGGCACAAACCCAGAGCGCCGCCGGAACTACAACAATCCATACTCAGGTCAACATCGGCGGAACAAAGCTCGGCGAAATAATTTACACCCTCTACAATCAGCAGGCACGGATTGCTGGACAACCCGTTTTTGTTTATACATAAGGTGGTGACCACAAGTGGCTGACAGAATGACGCTATCTATCAATGGGGAAGACTTTTCCGAATCATTCAATCGCTATAATTACAATATCCAATACGAGACCCGAGATGGCGGCAACGGAGGCACAATGCTGGATGGCACCTATATCACGGACATGCTAGCAAGGAAAGCCAAAATTACACTGTCCAGCAATGTTGGCACTGATACGGGAGCCCTGTTGGCGGCACTTCAAGACGAGTACGTAACGGTTACCTACACCGCGCCAACTGGCGGGGACGTTACCGGGATGTTTTCCGTGGACATTGGCACATTCAGCGCCGCCATATATAGAGATGGCCAGATTATCTGGGACAATGGCGCAACGGTTACGCTGACGGAGGTATAAAAATGGCTTCGACAATTGCCTTTTACAGTAGCATACCGGACACACAGAGCAAAAACGAAGACGGAACAATCGTGCCACCGGAGGCGCTGACTGTGACCTTCAGCAATGACCAGATAGCCGCCTGCTCCATTGAGCTAACAACTGCCTTTACACTTGATAGTTTCCCGTATGATACTATGACGTGCACAGTCTATTGCCGTCAGAAACGTCAGGGCGATGATGGGCGGTACTTTTGGGATGAATACCCTGAACAGGTGCAAGAGCCGGAGCCGGAAGACGACAAAGAAGAGTTAGATGAAGACACGCAGGCTCAGGAGGACAATACGGAAGACACAGAGGAAGACAATCCCCAACCAAGCTTCGAAACGCTGCTGCTAGCTAGCAAGTACCTCCGCGTTAGAACGTCTTGCGCCCTTGATAGCTATTTTGTCGGCGGCCTGTTCGCCATCACGTCAATAACGAAGGTTCGCGCCTATACTTATGAAATTGAGGGAGCCTCTCTAGTCGCCGCACTGGATAATGTGACGCATTATGGCGGTCTTTACTCCAAGAATAATTTAGAGGATGTCGTAAGCGAGTTTTTCTCTGATTACGATGTGCAGATTTTGGAGCGCGCCAATAATGCCGTTGTTAGCGGAATGCTCGACGTTGACACAGCCCGCAATAACCTCGGGAAGGTGCTTGTAGCGGAAGGATTGACGCTGGATTATGACGAAGAAAGCGGCTTGCCTGTGATTGAGCCGCTGCAATGTCGCGCGGCGTACGCAGACGAAAAGCGTGTTTTTACGGGCTATGCCAGCGAAGAGCGAGATACATCGAAAAAAGCAATTGTGGCGCAACATTCTTATACCTCTGCCAAAGCGTCCGAAGAAGAATATGAGGACATCTATAAAGATGCAATTGCTTGCAATACTCTGATTGATGGCAATCTCGCGTGTAGAATCGTTTTTGGAAAGCCTTACGACACCTCAACGCTCCGCATAGGCTGGGATAGCAGCAGCGAGACTGCTCCAACAAACAAGCCATCCGCATTAAGCACGTACATCATGGACTACAACGAAAATATGATGGTAATAAAAAACCGTGCACAGGTTTACCTGATTGGCGTTCCGTATAACGATGCAACCACGGAACTCGGTGCGGAAAGCGTGCAGGAAGAAGACGACACGCGCGAGGAGCTGCGCATTGACAGCAACGGGCTGATTAATGCCAGCAACGGGGGCAACGTCTTTAAGCAACTTACAAGCTATGCAAAGGCACCGAGCGTTGAAACATTTTCAATGCCATGGGAGGGTGAGAAACCCGGCGACTTGATTGACATTAGCATCGGGGGAACAACAAAGACGGCGCTCATCAGCAAAATAACGGTAACGCTTAGTTCGTTTCCGAGAGCAGAAGTGGAGGCAATTGTTGACTATTTGCCAGAAAATGTTGGAGAATCCACTTACACGGTTACCGTCCTGAAAGATGAGACGAATGAGGGAGAGACGCGCGCCAATACGACATCGAACGTAGTAGCCGCCCGGCTCTTTGGCGGCGGGTATGACGGGGAGCGCGGAGCGAACGGCGGCAGCGGCGGCGGGTACCGAAGTTCACCAGCGGGTGCGTCCTATACTTCAGGTGGGCTGCAGGCGTACCGCACGGCGGGGGGGTTGCCGGGCACCCGCGGGGTGCCTGGAACCGGGGGCAGAATGTTTTTAGTTACGGCGAATGGAACGTGCAACAACTGCTCTTTCGGTGAATCCGGAAACGATACCACTTGTAGTATTGCAAACAACACCTACAGTTCAAACAACGGCGTCAGCTGGTACGGCGGTTGGCGTATTGACGGCAAACTATATGGCGCGGCTGGTTATCAGGGCGGAGCGGGGATGGCCGGGACAAGCGGCGGAAACTTTAGCGCTTTCTGGCAGCGCCGGAGCGACGGCGCAAGCGGAGCGCTCGCGAGCACAGGCGGCGGCGGGGGCGCGGCAGCCGCAATATTGCCGCTGCAGGGTTACCGCGTGAACGGTGCGCAAACCGACACGTCGATAGGCGCCCCTAGCGGCGGCGGCGATGTTTACAACGACCAAAACGTTGCGGACTACACAGCGGCCACAAGGCAAAGAACAAGTGCAGGCGGCGGCGGTGGCGGCAATGGCGGTGGCGGCGGCGCGGCTGGCGATGGAACGCCCGGAGAACCAGGACAGGCCGGGCATGCCGGCGCTGAAGCAAAGACATCGTTTTTTGCCGTCACTCAAAGCCCTGAATACGGAAGTGGCGGTGGTTCCGGCGGCGATGGCGGCGGCGGCGGCAGCGCGCAACCCGGCACCGGATGCGGCGGCGGGGCCGGCGGCGATGGCGGTGGCGGCGGCGGTGCTGGAGCTGCCCCGCCGAATTCCGATACAGAGGACGTGGCAATAGATGGCGGCGCTGGCGGCATTGGCGGCGAAGGAGGAAAAGGCGGCAGCGGCTGTATTGTCTGCTACTGCACGGAATAGCTATGTGGGTAAACTATAATCCGAACCCGAAAGGGCGCAACGTGGGCGATTGCTCTATACGCGCCATATCTAAAGCTTGTGGCTTAACGTGGCAAGAAGCGTATCTCGAATTGGCGTTGCTTGGCATTGAACTGGGAGATATGCCATCCGCCAATGCAGTTTGGGGCGCGTATCTTTCGCGAAACGGCTTTATCAAAGAACATCTTGCAAACAGCTGTGAAACGGAGTATACTGTAGATAGATTTGTACGCGACAATTACCGTGGTGTCTACGTCCTTGCCCTTTCCGGCCATGTGGTTTGCGCCATCGATGGCGGCTACTTTGACAGCTGGGACAGTGGTAAAGAGATTGTTCTATATGACTGGAGGTTGGCCAATGCCGTATAGCCCGTATCAGCCTTACCCATACCAGCAACCGCTCGACAACCTTAGCCAGTTGCGTATGTGGCAGCAGCAACAGACAACTGGCATTAACTGGGTTCAGGGCATTGATGCTGCCAAGGCTTACATTGTGGCCGCCGGGAATAGCGTGCTGCTCCTTGACAGCGAATCGCAGTGCTTCTACATTAAGTCTACTGACGCAAGCGGAATGCCGCAGCCGCTCCGAATCTTTGATTACACAGAGCGCACCGATAGCCAGAATCAGCCCGCGCCTGAGAAGCAGCCCACCCGCGACTACGTTGAACGCGCTGAATTCGCCGAATTATCCGAGAGGGTTCGTAAACTGGAGAACCGCCGCAAACCTAAAATGGAAGTGGTAGAGGTGAATGATGATGCCTAATGCGCTGTTTCAGGCGATTGGTGGCAACGGGGTGCCGCCGCAAATGCAAAACATAATCAACCAATACCGCCAGTTTCGGCAGTCTTTTAGCGGTAATCCAAAGCAGGAAGTGATGAACTTGCTTCAATCGGGGCGAATTAACCAGCAGCAACTCAACCAATTTCAGCAGATGGCGCAACAATTACGATCTGCAATGAGCAGCGAAAGGACGTGAGATGATGAGTTTGGCGAATGAAGCAATTATGCCAGTCATGCCGGCGACCGGCGGTTACGGCAACGGCAACAACGGCTGGGATGATGGCGCTTGGTGGATTGTACTATTCTTAATTTTTGCCTTTGCTGGCTGGAGCGGTAATGGTGGATGGAATAACGGCGGTGGGAATGGCGGGCAAAGCGGCTACGATACGCGTGCCGACCTTCAGCGCGGATTTGATAACCAGAGTGTCATGAACAAGCTGAACGGCCTTGAAAATGGCATAAGTGCCAGCGTGTATGATCTAAGTAACACGCTGAATGGAAATTTCCGCTCCCTCGATAATGCCATCTGCCAACTGGGATATCAGACGCAAGCGGGATTCAACCAAACGAACGTAACAGCGCTTCAGGGACAAAACGCACTCCAGCAACAGATTAGTAATTGCTGTTGTGAAAACCGTGAAGCAATTCAGGGAGTCAACTACAGCATCTCCCAGCAAACCAACGCGCTCCAGAATGCGCTGAATTGCAGCACGCGCGACATCCTCGAGAATCAAAATGCCAACACCCGCGCCGTTCTTGACCAGATGTGCAACGATAAAATTCAGGCATTGCGGGATGAGAATAGCACGCTAAAACTCGCAGCTAGCCAGCAGGCACAAAACAACGTGCTAATGGGTGCGATGCAAAATCAGACGAACGAAGTGCTTGCGCGAACCGCACCTATTCCGGTTCCGGCGTATCCGGTGCCCGCGCCCTATAACGTGGTGCCGCCCGTAGGTGGCGTACCATGCCCGGGGGGTGTGGCGTAATGAAGGAGAAGCTTACCAGCCGAAAACTTTGGGCAGCCGTTGTTGGAGTAATTACAGGGCTTGTGCTTGCATTTGGCGGGGATGCTGAAACGATTGAGGCAGTATCCGGTGCAGCTATGACCATCGTCAGTTGCGTAGCATACATTATCGGTGAGGCAACCACGGACGCGGCGCGGGCTAAGTCCGATGTGTACGAGCTGGTTGAGGATGAGGGCGGTGAGGAATAATGCCGCTCTATACGAGCAACACCACGCAACTGGTTGCCAGCGGCGATAATGTAGCTTTCGATAACGCGCCGTGCCATAGCCTGTTTGCCTATCATCGGCGGGGCGGCAGCTCGGTGCTTGTCTTTAGGCCGGGCATATACCAAGTGACGTTTAGCGCAAATGTAGCCGACACAAGCGCCAGCACTGATACCAGCGTCTCGTTTGCGATTACGGAAAACGGTAACAATATCAGTTCGGCCACCTCTGCCATTACGGTTGGCAGCAGCACGGAAATTGAGAACCTGCACGCCAAAACGCTGGTTGCCGTACCTCGCGGCGCGTCCGTATCGGTGGGGGTACGCAATCTTTCTTCTGACAGCATCACGGTAACGAATGCGTCTTTGATTGTGGAGGTGATGCGACGTGTTTGATGAGCTTTGCGAAATGCTCTGTGAAGAAATACACAAAATACAACAGAAAGAGAACATGACGGCGGGCGACCTTGAAACGCTCTATAAGTTGACGGCTACGATCAAGAATCTCGACAGAATCGACGAGGTTCGTGACGGTGGCTACAGCAGCGCCACTCGTGGCGGCAGTCACTATGTACGCGGGCACTATAGCCGCAGCGGCGCCCCTGGCGGGGCGCGGTATAGTCGCAACGGCAATGTGATGCGCGAGCTGGAAGCGCTCTACGATAACGCGCGTACAGAGCGTGAACGCGACGCTATTCGCCGGTGTATGGAGATGGTGTAACCTATGCCCGATGGAAATACCTATAATAGCAACTACACAGGTAACCAGGTAGACAAAGCCGTGAGCTATTCCGCTTGCGCCAGCGCGACCGGCGACCACTCCACCGCCTTGGGGCACTGTGCCAGCGCGACCGGCGACCACTCCACCGCCTTGGGGTACTGCGCCAGCGCGAGCGGCTGCAACTCCACCGCCTTGGGGCACAACGCCAACGCAAACGGCAACCTCTCCACCGCCTTGGGGTACTGCGCCAGCGCGAGCGGCTGCAACTCCACCGCCTTGGGGCACTGCGCCAGCGCGAGCGGCAACTACTCCACCGCCTTGGGGTACTGCGCCAGAGCGAATGGCTGCTTCTCCACCGCCTTGGGGCGCTGCGCCAACGCGAGCGGCTGCTACTCCACCGCCTTGGGGTACAGCGCCAACGCAAGCGGCAACTGCTCCACCGCCTTGGGGCTCTACGCCCACGCGAGCGGCAGCTACTCCACCGCCTTGGGGTCCGGCGCCGTGCCCCAAGGCGGCTGCACTGCTTGCATAGCAGCAGGGAACAATTGGCGCTTTTTCAATAGCAGCGGCGCCAGTTGGTCGGGCAGCTCTGACCGCAACGACAAAGCGGACATTTCAACAATCGCTTGCGGACTCGACGTGCTCAGGCAGCTGCGGCCGGTTACGTTCCGCTGGAACCAGCGTGCAATGTACCGAAACGATGAAACGCATGATGAAACCATTAAACACAGCGCGCAGCCCTACGACAAAGCCGCGCACAAAAAAGGCGCAAAGAAAGCGCCTAGCCCGTCTGTGGGCTTTCTCGCTCAGGAAGTGGAGGAAACGCTCACGCAGACGTTTGGCGATGGCCAATACGCGGGCATCGTGGGGAACAGCCATAGACCGCCTGACAACCTGAGCCAGGGAGAGCGCGACAAGTTCTTCGCTGAGGTCAAAGAAGAACAGGAACGGGGGCTGGAGCCTGAACTCAGCCTTGCGCCAGACAATTTTATTCCGTGGATTGTGAGAGCTATTCAAGAACTGGATAATCGCGTAACAATACTGGAAGAGGAGCATAACGTAGTAGAATGAGCAAACTAATAAGCGTAGTTATCCCGTACTATGACGAGCCAGAAAGTACATTGCAATATGCCGTCGGCAGCATTGCAATGCAAGTTGGGATAAACTGGCAGGATTACGAAGTTATACTCGTTAATGATGGCAACCCGGAAAGCTCCGTGTCGGACGAATTCTGCAAGCGCTGGCCTGGCGTATGCATTCGAAAGGTTCAGCAGCCGGAGAATCAGGGGCCTGGCGTTACGCGCCAAACAGGCATCGACAACGCAATAGGCGAATATGTCATGTTCATCGACGCGGATGATCGGCTGCAAAACGTGGGCGTGCTTGGAACATTCAGCCAGGCAATAAGGGAATCCCATTGCGATTTATACGCGTCACAATGGCTCGAAGAACTGTTTGAAAACGGGCAATTTATGTATCTTACCAAACAAAGAGAGCGAACTTGGATGTTTGGCAAAGCTTACCGGCGGGCGTTTCTAAGCGCCGCTGGTATCCGTATGCGCCCAGATTTGCGAGTGCAAGAGGACAGCTACTTCAATGAATGCGCTTTCGCTTTAGCCGGGAACACTCAGTTCCTCGACTTCACTTCGTACCTTTGGAAATGGCGCGACGATTCTACGGCGCGTAAAAACAATGGAGAATACCGCTTCACGGCGATTAAAGAGTACATCACTGCCAGAATGGAAGCGGTGAAGTGGCTAGAAGCTAACCATGCACATAGAAGCCCCGAAACAGTCGTAGCACTCGCTGCCAATATCTATGTAGCGGGGCAAGATTCGCTTTTCGCGGGAAGACCCGAAAGTGAGCGACTAGAAACGGAGGCGTTCCTGGTGGCAGAATATGGCCAAACATTCCGAGACTATCGAGACGCGTTTCAGGACGAAGCGCTGGTGGAAGAATCTGTGAGAGGGCAAGTGCTTGAAGGTCGCCACGGCGTATTCCGCGAAACGTTTCCCCAGTGGTGCGACAGGATTGGTCTGCTAGATAGTTCGATTGAGTCTCTCAGAGCCTCCGCAATAAGCCTAGAATCGGTTTTAAGCGGCAAGGTAGTATAACTATACCCCTAAGGCGTAAAACGCGTTCTAGGCCTATTTCCGGCGGCGTGAGGGTGGACGGCCGATCTCATCACTCCCGCCCTAACCTATTGACAAACCCGGCCGAATATGCTATACTAACATCAGCGGACGACCAGACGCTACGAATACCGATAGTTACCTCACACTTTCGTGAGATAGCAATAAGAAGCCCTTCCATGTGTCTGGTCGCGCATGGGGGGGCTTCAACTAATTTCAGGAGGTTTCGTTATGGCAGATTTGGCAGTAAAAAGCAAGAGTAGTGTGCAGGTGTTTGAGAACAGCGAGTTCGGAAAGGTTCGGACAGTGACAGGCGCAGATGGTGAGCCGTGGTTTGTTGGCAAGGATGTGTGCGAAGTTTTTGGGGACACCGACCACAAGCGCAGCTTGAGCCGCATTGCGGATGAGGAGCGTCGGAACGACATCGCCGTTGTTGACAGTTTTGGGCGCAACCAGTTTCCAACACTTGTGAATGAGGGAGGACTGTATGCCTTACTATTCACCATGCAACCCGAACATGGGGGGGCACAAAATGACCCCCATGTCCAAGAGAGGGCACGGCGGCTCAAAGATTTTCGCCACTGGGTGACGCATGAAGTACTCCCCTCCATCCGCAAGCACGGCGCGTATGTGACGCCGTCCCTAGTTGACCAGATGCTCGCCGACCCTGATACTATGATCCGCCTTTTGACCGAGCTTAAGGAGGAGCGCGCGAAGTCCGCCGCCCTTGCCGACAAGGTGGAAGAGCAGGCGATCGAACTCAACGAGTCCGAACGCTACTGGACAATCGCCAAATACAACCGCATGAACAAGCTCGGGTGGTCGCTCGACGCCTGCAAGAAGGCTGGCAAAGAAGCGTCCCGCTATGCGCGGCTCCACAACTACCAAATCAAGCGGTGCGAGACCAACGACGAGCGGTTCGGGTGGGTGAACAGCTACCCACTGGACATGCTGACCATGCTGTTCAAGAGATAAAAAGCGGCAATCCCAGTTTTGCCGCTTGACTTTTTGCGCGTATGTTGTATAATAGAAAGCGAAAGAAACACAAGGCGAGGTGACTTTTTATGGCAGTGAAACTAACCGAAGCGGGGCTTGAAGCGCGTAGAAAGTATATGCGCGAATGGCAGAAGAAAAACAGAGAGAAGAAACGTGACATGGAGAACCGCCGCTGGAACAAGATCGGCGAGCAGATGGAAGCTGAGGAAGCAGCGGAAAAGGAGGAGGGGGAACATGGAGATGCGCAAGCCAGACATTGACGAAATTAGGCGGTCGCTAACCGAGCTGGGGACGGATGAGAAAACAATGCTCGACTGGGCAGTGGAGTATGCAACTCTAGGGTTACATATTCTACCCCTTCACAATCCGATTAAAGTAGACGGATTGCCTGAGAAATACCGAGAAAAGTATCCAAACGGCGTATTCTGTAGCTGTCAGCTGACTGACAATGGCGAAATGCGCTACCAATACAACAGGGTGGAACATAAATATGTCCTCGACTCCGACTCCGACCCCATTATTAAGGCGTGCGAGAACCCGGGGAAACACCCGCGCTGGGACAAGCTGCTGCTGCCGAGCGGGGTCAAGAATGCGTCAAACGACCCTGAAGTAGTCAAGAAATGGTGGACGATATGGCCGGACGCGAACATAGGACTCGTGTGTGGAGCGGAGAAGGGAGTTGGAGGGAAAGGCCTCCTCATTATTGACCTCGATATCAAGCACGACAACGAGAGGAATCTGCATGTGGACGGCCTGGCTAGACTGGCAATGTGGCAAGCGGAGAACAACCTCCACTTCCCCGACACCCTCTCCGCCACAACTGGCTCCGGGGGGAAGCACCTGTATTATTATACCGACAATCGCGAGATAAAGCCACGTTCCGACTGGTTGGGCGATAACAGCGGTATCGATATCCGGTATGGCGGAAGCTATTACGCCGTCATTCCGCCATCAGAGCATTACAGGGGTACCACTTATCAGTGGGACGGAGAATTCGACCCCGCACGGATTGCCGATGCAGACGACGCCGTGTATCAGTTCTTGGCCATAAAAGGGAAAACAGGGGCGAAGAAGGTGAGGAAACCAGGCGCGTTGTTGCGAATTTTTGGAGGAGAAATCCCGAAAGGCACGCGCGGAGAAACCCTGTTCCGGCAATTCGCGTGTCGTGATCGAGCATATGGCTTTGAAGAATCAGAGATATTGGAGCGGCTAATTACGGTTAACGCCGAGAGGTGCAATCCGCCAAAAGATATCTCGGAATTAGAGCGGATCGCCAAGAGTGCCGCAAAATATCCAAAGGGGAAACGCATGCCGGGAAAAACATCCCCTTCCGGCTTTGTACGTCTGGCAGAGAACGAAAAGGGGAAAGCTATCCAGTGTGTTAGCAACGTGTTAGAAGTGTTAAGCTCCGATACGTGGATGGCCGGAAAAATCGCGCTTAATCTGCTGGACAAGAGGATATATAAGACCTCTGATATGCCCTGGGG
>Ga0192237_1031_pt1 | contig 21352 bp, 19 predicted proteins | sample Koala_Koa27_E3_FD_131278 | JGI IMG/M metagenome (GOLD analysis project Ga0192237, IMG submission 131278) | Enriched cells from koala feces incubated with labeled cellulose particles, San Francisco Zoo, California, United States - Koala_Koa2-7_E3 ...
CCGATGGTTGTCGCTACGAGCAGCGCGGCCGACGTCAGGTTCCTGCAAGATTGAAAGGCGCGGGTCCCGATGCTTGTCGCCGCAGGCAGATCGATCGACGCGAGGTTCGTGCAACCGTAGAAGGCATATTGCTCGATCGTTTTCGCATCCGGCGCCTCCAGCGACGTGATCGTTTGGCAGCCGCTGCCGCCCGAGACAAGCAGTGCATACGCCGGGATCTGCGTCTGTCCGTTCGCGAGTTTCAGTCCGTAGTTTTTGTCGAGGCCGTAAAGCACCGCCCAGTCTCCGGACGTTGCGTTGCCCTCCAGCGCATCGCCCGTGACCACGAGCACGTCGCCGGACGTATAAGCAGGCGCGGTGATTGTCTCGCCGGCCGTTTTGGCGATCGTCACCTCCGCCGCCGGTGCGGGCGGCGCCGCGGAAAAGAGAAAGAACGAAAAGAGGAAAAGAAAAGAGATACCTTTCAAACAGATCAACTGGTTCGGTCGGTTTTTGCGCATGATCACGCCTCCTGTAAAAAAGTTTTTGCAAAATGCCGGAAAAAAATTCGCGTTAACGGATCGTATGCCATGTCGTCTTCCGCACATGCCGCTTTATCACGTTGTTGTACCGTAGTTTCAATCTTCGCGCAATGGAACGGTTTTGCGTAAAGATAGATGCCTCGGATCGAAAGAGAAAAAATATATGATAAAGAGAGCGTTCTCTTTTTTCTTTTTCATAAAAAGATCGCGTTTTATGAAGATCATGTTTTTGCGGCAAAAGAGCATGAAAAAGAAGATGCGCGTCAAAACTTTTTGCAAAAGGCGCGTTTTTTAGGATCGATTCGTTTTTTGAGATGTTGTAGAAATGGAAAGAAGATGGGAGTTTGATTTTGTTGTTCGGATGGTCAGCCTCTTGAAAAAAGAACAGGAAAGCAAACGAGAATAAAATCGCCGCGGCGAAATGGGGATGGATGGAAAGGATGGGGCAAAGCAGGCACAACAAAACAGCGCCTTTTCGCGTTTTTAGCCGGACTGCGCGCATATCATGCGCAGAATAAGGGACAGAAATGTTCGCAATTCGCAAAGGATTCGCAAAGAGAATATCCGCACGATCGGGCGAATATTCCGCGTTTTTGCATGCGGAAAAAAAATTTTTATGACGCGTGATTTTTTTCGTTGTCGGCGCGGAAGTGGGTGCCGAGGCTTTCTTTTCTCGCGAGCGCAGCTTTTGCGACGGATTCGGCCGTCTCGATCAGTCCCGGCATTTCAAGCGCGAGAAGAAGATCGTGCGGTTCGCGCACGCAGAGCGTTTTTGTCCGGAATTCCGCAAGGAAGTCTAAAAAGGTCTCGATCTCTTTTGCGGTACGGATCGGGCCGATCGCGTCCCACGCATGTTTTTGGAGTTCGGCGCGCAGCGTGCGCGGCGCATATGTGCCTTCCCTGCGCGGGGATTCTTCCGTATCTTCGATCGTTTTTCTGCGTGCCGACATCTGCGCCGCATTTTTTCCCGCGATCAGGCCGAAAGTCACGATGTTTGCGAGCGCGTTGCCGCCGATCCGGTTTGCGCCGTCGACGCCGCCCGTTGATTCGCCGCACGCAAAAAGTCCTTCGACGCTTGTGCGGCAGGAAGCGTCGATCTTGATGCCGCCGCACATATAGTGTTCGAGCGGCGCGATCCTGACGGGGCGTTTGAGATCCCGTACGTACCGCACGTCGACCGTGAGCGCGTAGCGCAATCCGTCGTCCTGCCACATCCGGTCCGCGACGTCTTCTAAGTGCGCAAATGCGCCGCCCCGGCGTTCCATCTGCGCCATGAGCACGGAGCAGCGGTCGCGCGCGTAGAGGTTCGCTTCGGCGCCGTTTTTGTAGCCCCATTCGTTGAGCGCTTCTTTGAAAAATTCGCGGCCTTCCGCGTCTGTGATGCGCATGTAGTCGACGAGCGCGGCGTCCGCCATCCACGCGGGAAGCGCGGGATCCGCCCAGCCGACGGGGTAGAACTGGACAAATTCCATATCGATGCGTTCGATGCCGAGCGTTTTTGCCAGGGCATATCCGTCGCCCGTGATGCGGCTGGGGTTGTCCGTTCTGCTGTATATCTGTCCGCCGCCGCCTGCCGCAAGGATCACTGCGTCCGCTGCAATCGCATGCGTTTTTCCGCTGCGCCAGTCGGTCAGCCGGACGCCTGTGACGCGGTTTTCGCACGTTTCGATCTTTGTGACGACGCACCATTCGCGGAAGCGTACGCCCGATTTTTTTGCGGCCCGGACGAGTTCCGCGGTGAAGCCCGCTCCGCCCATGAGTTCGTTCGGCGCGGTCATTCTGGCGCTTGCCCGGCCGTTGCCGCTGCACCTCACCTGCACGCCCCAGGCGGCGATCTTGCGCAGACTTTTTTCGGCCTCTTCCGTCAGGACGCGGACGAGCGCGGGGTCATTCGCGCCTTTGCCCGTTTCCATCGTTTTTTTGAAATGCGCGTCCGGCGAAACGCTGCCCTCCGCAAGCGAAAAAATGCCCGCCGAGTACGCCGTGCACGTGGCAAGCCCCATCGACGTCTTGGAGATCAGCGTCACGTCTGCGCCCGCTTTTGCCGCTGCGGCTGCGGCCGTGAGTCCCGCGCCGCCCGCGCCGATCACGATCACCTTTGCGTTCATCCGCGGTCCGCTCCTATTTCAGATACCATGGAAATTTTTCCGCCATGCCGGGACGCCGCGGAATGCCTTTCGGCACCTGTCCGGTCTTTTCCCATATAAGAAAGAAGCGTTTTTTCTCTCCGAGGTCGTAGGGCGTGAGTTTCGGCGAGGAAAGGCCGAGCTGTTTCCATTTGTTGCCGACGGTCTCGAGCTCTTCCGCGACGCGGGGGCCTTTGAAGGCGATGATTTTGCCCCTCGTTTTCGCAAAGGGGGCGAGCAGTTCCGCCAGAACGCCCGCGGCCGTTACGGCGCGCGCCGTGACGAGGTTGAATTTTTCAAGATGGTCTCCGGCATATGCTTCGGATCGCGCGCATACGGTTTTCGCATTGCGCAGCCCGAGCACGGCGCAGATTTTTTCGACCTGCGCGCACTTGCGCGTGATGCTGTCAAGAAGCGTGACTTCGAGGTCCGGCCGGCAGATCGCAAGTACGATGCCGGGCAGGCCGCCTCCGGTCCCGACGTCGATCGCCCGTCCCTTGTCCGGCGTCAGCGGGAGCATCATCGCGCAGTCCAGAATATGTTCGTTCCACAGCGTTTCCTCGTCCGAGGGCCCGGTCAAACGCGCCATTTCGTTTGCGGCCGAAAGCAGCGAGACGTACTTGCGCAGTTTCGGTTCGTGTTCGGAAATTTCCCGCTTTGCAAGTTCATCAAGATTTTCGAATGCCATGCGAAAACACCCCGTGCGTGTGGGATAATAGATTACGTATTATTGTGTATAATAACCTAATCAGGCCGTTGATGGGGGGCTTATTCGTGGATTCTTTTGAAAAGGCAGTAAAGACCCGAAGCGGGGTTATCAATATAATCGACCTGCAGGGCACGTGGCGCGAAATGGGGCGTCAGTACGGTGCGCTCATGTCGGGTGAGCTCTCGGACATGTACGAAAACGGGATCGTGAAAAAACTGATCGGCGAGTACAGGTGCGAGATCGAGGATATGAAGGAGCGCGCGCAGAAGTTCTACAAAAATTTCCCGCAGCGGTTCAAAGAGATCTTCCGGGGGATGGCCGAGACCTCCGGCCTAAACATGGATCAGCTGCTGCTCGTCAACGCGGTTGAACTGATCGCGGGCGATATCGAGCTCTGTCCGCACTGTACGGGCATCGCGGCCTGGGGCGATTATGTCTCCGGCCCGCTCGTCTACGGGCGGAACTACGATTACTATCCCTGGTTTTCGGAATTCAGCAAAAATCTTGTCGTCGCAGTCTACCACCCTTCGGACGGATCGCTTGCGACCGCGACGATGGGCTACGCAGGTCAGATCTATGCGGTGAACGGCATGAACGAGAAGGGGCTTTTTCTCGAATTGAACAACGGGATGCCGTCCGGCGGCGCGCTCTGGTATGACAGCCGTGTGCCTTCCGTGGCGAAACTTTTCCAGTTCCTGCTGGACGCAGAGACGCTCGACGACATGGAAAGTTTTTTCCAGACGACGAAGGCGAATTTCGCCTATCTCATCGGCGTGACGGACGGGCAGACTGCGCGCTGCTACGAATGGCCCGTATTTGAGGTCAAACGGCGCGAGTCGCATTCCCGCCCCGGGCTCACAGTGCTGAGCAACCATTTCACCGAATTTTCATGGGGGCTGCCGCGCCCGGACGACAAGAGCTTCTGGATGACGCGCACGCGCAGGCAGAACCTGCTCACGCTCGCGAAGCACCTGAAGGGTTCGATCAACGAAAAAACGATGATGAAGATGATGGATACGCGGATCGAGGACCTCGGCGCTACGACGGACATGACCGTTTACCAGATGGTCGTCGTGCCGGAACGGTTCGAGCTCTGGTTCAAGATTCCCGGCGTGCAGGACTGGACGGAGATCGACATGAAGCCGCTCCTTCGTCCGAGGGAATAGCGCCGCGATCTTGGCACGGACGTTTTGAGATCGAGACGAGGCTCTGCCGGTTTTCACCCGGCGGGGCCTCTTTTTTTTATGCGTCAGGGGATGTGACGCATGTCGCGTGCGGTGTCCGACGGCGCGGGGAATTCTCTGTTGCGCACTTGTCGGCAAGAAGCTATCATTGTTGCGGAAGAATTTACGACAAGGGCCGGAGGGATATGCGTGGGCAAAAGAGAGTACCTGTACAAGCTGATCGAAGAACTTGTCAAAATGCCGAGCATCACGGAGAGCGAACAGGAGAGTGCGCCTGCGCTATGGCTGCACGACCGGCTGAGCAAGCTGCGTTATTTTCGCGAAACGCTGGCGCATCTGCAGCTGATCGAAACACCGCTGGAGGGCGCCGCGCAAAAACTGTTCGCCGTTCTTGCGCGCGTCGACGCTGCAAAACCGACGTCGAGGACGGTGCTTCTAATCTCGCACTTTGACGTGGTCGATATCAAAAGTTACGGCGATCTTGCGGAATTCGCGTTCAATCCCTCTGAGCTGCAGAAACGGCTCGGCACGGCGGAAAACGCAAACGACGTCATGTGGGGACGCGGCACGATGGATATGAAGTGCGGCGTTGCCCTGGAACTCGATATCATCGAAGAATTTGCTGACAATCGCGGTCTCTTTGACGTGAACGTCGTTGCGGCTTTTGTCGGAGACGAAGAAAATGCTTCCGCAGGCATGCGCGGCGTCTTGCCGGCGCTCGCAGAGCTCCAGAAAGAGGGGCTCGAATTCCTTGCGGCTGTCAATACGGAGCCGGGCGAGGCCGGACAGACGGGGCAGGCGGGCCCGATGATTTTTACCGGGACTTTGGGCAAACTGCTGCCGAGTTTTTATGTGAAAGGACGCCCTGCACACGTCGGGAACTGCTACTACGGCTATTCCGCCGCGCTCGCGGCGTCCCATATTGTCAGCGACGCCGAGGGTGCGTCCTGGCTCGCCGATCCGCTGCACGGCATCAGTCAGCCCTCCTGGATATGCCTCGACATGCGCGTGCTCAAAGACGGATACAGCGTTACCGTGCCTGACCGCGCCTATGCGTACTTCAACTGTTTTACGACGACGCACACGCCCGCGAAGGTCATGGAACAGATGCAGAACATCGCGCGCCGCGCGCTTGAAAAAACGACGCTGCAAATGGATGAATCTTACCGGTTGCTTTCGAAAAACGGCTATCGCGGCGGCGAGTTCGTCAAGCCGCCCGTGCGCGTGCTGACGCTCGAACAACTCACGGCGATGGCGCGCGTCAAATTTCAAGGCGACTTCGACGCCTCGATCGATTCTTACATCGAGACGCTTCCGCTCGGCGACGTGCGTGCGCGCGGCATTGCGCTCGTGGACAAGATCGCCGATATGGCGGGCGAAGACGGCCCCTACGTCGTCTGCTTCTTCCTGCCGCCCTGGCTCCCGGTGCGGACGGACGTCACGGACGATCCGAAAGACAGAGGCGTCATGGAAGCCGTGCAGCAGATCAAAAAGGCCGCGCAGGAGGGCTTCGGCATCGAGATGCGCGAGATCGAACTTTTTGCCGGGTTGTGCGACCTGAGTTACGTCGGCGCGAAAGTATCCGCGCGCGACCTCAAGGCGCTGGAACAAAACATGCCCGGTTTCGGCGCCATTTACAACCTGCCCCTCGACGAGATGCAGCAGCTCGGCATGCCGGTCCTGAACATCGGTCCGAGCGGCGAGGACGCGCACAAACGTACCGAACGCCTGAACCTGCATTATTCGCTTGAGATCCTGCCGCAGATCCTGCGTACGTCGATCGGCACGCTCTCGAAGTACGTCCCTTGACGCGCGGAACGATGTTTTACGACTGGCAGCTTGATGCGATCGAAAAAATAAAAAATGGCAGCGCGATCCTCTCTGCGCCCACCGGAAGCGGAAAAACGCGGGTCGCATACGTCTGGGCCGGGCTGATGGATCTGGAGGGAAATCCTTCCACGTCCGCGGGACGCGTGATTTTTACCGCGCCGATCAAAGCGCTTTCCAACGAACGCTACCTTGACCTCAAGGCGATGGGGTTGGACGTCGGTCTGGAAACGGGCGACTTCAAAAAAAATGCGGGTGCGCTCGTGCTCTGCTGTACGCAGGAGATATACACGCTCAAATACGCGCATCTTCCGCATCAGAAAGTCGTCGTCGACGAATTCCACTATATCTTCAACGATTCGGACCGCGCACGCTCCTATATCGACGGGCTCCGCGGCACGTCGCCCGACAGCGACATCCTCGTGATGTCGGCCACCTTTGGAAATTCCGACGGCGTTCGCGCATATCTGGAAGAGATGGCGTACCGCGATTTTGTCCTCTTCGAGACGGAAGCGCGTGTCACGGACCTTGTCTTTCGGCGCGGCGGCATCCGGTTCCAGAAAATTCACGACGCGCTCGTCTTTGTATTCTCCAAAAAAGGAGCGGAATGGCTTGCGCTGCAGATCGCCAGAACGCGGCGCAAGATCGAACGCGAGCAGCGCGCGCGCATACGCGAGATCGCGGAGATCCTGGAGGTCCCGCAAGTGCCCGACGTCATGCTGCGCGGTGTCGGGATGTATTTCGGGTCGCTCCTGCCCAAAGAAAAACTGCTTGTCGAAATGGCCTTCCGCGAACGGATCCTGGACGTTGTCGTCGGGACCGACGCGCTTTCGCTCGGCGTCAACCTTCCAGCGCAGACCGTCGTGTTCGGACAGATGGCAAAATTCATCGACGGGCCGCTCACGAAAAACGAATTTCTCCAGATGGCCGGGCGCGCGGGGCGCAAGGGTTATTTCAACCCGGGCTACGTGACATATATCCCGCATAGCAAATGCGAGCACCACGGCTACGATACGGGATCGCTCTACCATGAGATTTTAGACAGCCCGCAGGAACCGGCAAAGATCGAACTTCAGCCGGCCGTCGGCCGTTTGCTTAAAAAAACGGTCTCCATCGAAGTTGAAGCCCGGATGATCTCTGATTGTTCCTTGCCGCGCCGGCGGTACAAAGATGTTCTGATACAGATCGAGGAGATCTTGCAGCAGATCACGCGCGCGCTCGCCGCAATCAAGGACCAGAAACGCAGGAAATGCGTTCGGAAAATTTTGGCGGACACGTGGAGCGACGAGATGGAAGTGGAAGCGAACATCGCGATCGCAAAACTGTTCGAAGCGTACGAAACGCCCGATGCGATGGATGCAGCAAACGTGCTGCGGCGTTCGGAACGCAACGATTTGCAGGCGCTGCTCAAAGTCAAACGGTTTGCGAACCGCCTGCCGGAGACATACAGGTTTGCGCACATGGACCAGATCGATCTGACCGTCAACCAGATGGACTCCTCCGTCTTCGGCTTCGAGGAGAAGATCGAACAGATCAAAACGACGGAAGATACGTGGGAGACCAAGGCGGATTTAGAAGAAACAAATTGAATTAAAATATAGACGATTTGAAAAATAGGGTTTAAGGCGTGAATGTTCCGTCTTAGGCCCTATTTTTATTATAATTCCGATAAAATCCAATAAATTGTTGAAAATTATTGTATAGAAACTTAAAAATCAAAAGTCTAGTTTTTGAGTTGGAATATAGCGATCAAAATAAATTTTTGTCGAAAAGTCGCTCGTGCCTTGCTTTTATGGAATTTTTCAGTCATGCGAATGGGTCATGTTATATATTTACGATATCAATAATATATAAGAAGAATTATCATTTTTCATACAACTCAGGCAGTAGTATTATAGTAGCGTTCAGGTATTTTAACTGGCTGAAATATCGGGCAGTCCACAAAGGCGAGGATTTTATCTTTCTAGACGAATCACCGCCAAAACGACAGGCAGAAAGGGGAGGACTCGGTACATGGAATTGATCAAAGAGCATCCAATACTCGAGTACAAGCACGGGAGAGAGGTAACCTTTACGCTGGACGGGAAAGAGCTGAAGGGTTACGAAGGCGAACCGATCGCGATGGCGCTGCATGCAAACGGAGTGCACATCTACAGGGTAACACCTGAGATGAAACGTCCGCGCGGATTTTTCTGTGCGATCGGGAAATGCAGTTCCTGCTTCATGGTCGTAGACGGCGTGCCGAACGTACGGACGTGCGTGACGCCGCTTGCATCGGGCATGAAAGTGGAGACACAGCATGGCAAGGGGCTCGTCCCCCTGGAAGCGAAGTAAGGGGGAGTCAAGATGCGCAAAACGATCGAGACAGAACTTCTTGTGATAGGCGGCGGAGCGGCAGGCTTATGCGCGGCGGCGGAAGCGGCGGGAGCGGGCGTCAAGGCGACCGTGATCGAAAGCGACCTTCACCCGGGCGGTCAGCTCGTCAAACAGACGCACAAATTTTTTGGAAGCAAAGACGAATACGCGGGCACGCGGGGCTACAAGATATCCGACATCCTGCTCGACGAAATCAAAGCGCTCGGTGACAAAGTAGAAATCCAAACCAATACCACAGTCACCGCCTACTACCCCGAAGAAGGCATCTACACAGCCATGCGCGGAGAAGACGAATATTACCGGATCAAAGCCAAAAAGACAGTCGTCGCGACAGGCGCCCAGGAACGTCTCATCCCCTTCCCCAACAACGACCTTCCCGGCGTATACGGAGCGGGCGCAGTCCAGACACTCATGAACGTCTACGGTGTCGTCCCCGGCAAAAAAGTCGTCATGGTAGGCGCCGGCAACATCGGCCTCATCGTCAGCTACCAGCTCACCCAAGCCGGCGTAGAAGTCGCAGCCGTAGTAGAAGCCATGCCGCGCGTCGGCGGCTACTGGGTCCATGCCGCAAAAATCAGAAGACTCGGCATCCCCATCCTGCTCCAGCACACCATCACCGAAGCGCTTGGAGACAAAACCATAACCGGCGCCGTCATCCAGCCCTTAAACGACAAATTCGAACGCGTCGGCGAACCTACACAGATCGACTGCGACGTCATCTGCATGGCAGTCGGCCTCACCCCCACCACAGAACTCTTCTGGCAGGCGGGCTGCAAAATGCTCTTCGTGCCGCAACTCTGCGGACACGTCCCCTACCGCGACAACACCATGCGCACATCCAACCCCGACATCTGGGTAGCGGGCGACGCATCCGGCATCGAAGAAGCATCCGCCGCCATGGTAGAAGGACGCATCGCGGGCTTCAGCGCAGCCAAAGCGCTCGGAAAAACAATGGACCAAACCAAATTCGACGAATACTGGAAACGTTTGGAGCACCTGCGTGCAGGCGAAGTGGGCGAAAAGATTCGCGGCGGCATCTGCCAGGTACTCACAGCGGGATGGGAGGCGTAAGAGATGAGCTGCGGATGCGATAAAACCAAACTCTTCAACAGCGGCATCCTCGTAGAAGAGATGCCCGGCGCGGTACTACCGCCCAAAGCGGACTGGGAAGCGAAAAAGAACGGGTACGTCATCATAGAATGTCCCCAGCGGATTCCCTGCAACCCCTGTGCGACGAGCTGCCCAACCGGAGCGGTCATCCCCTTTGAAGACATCAACGACACGCCCCGCATCGACTACGCGAAATGCACGGGCTGTGCGCTCTGCGTGGCGAAATGTCCGGGACTCGCGTGCTTTGTCATCGACCTCACCTACGGAGAAGACAAAGCGATCATCAAACTTCCGTACGAACTCGTCCCCGTGCCGCAAAAAGGCGACACTGTACAATGCCTCGACCGGGAAGGAAACGTCGCATCGGACGGAGAAGTGCACATGGTAGCGGAACCGCTGAAAGACCAAACGATCGTCGTCAGCGTGATCATTCCGAAAGACAAAGTGCATGAGATCAGAGCGATAAAGGTGGTGGGCTAGACATGAGTGAGAAAGTCAACGTCATCTGCAGATGTGAAGAAATTCAGATCGAAGAGATTCGGCATTGGATCAATAAAGGCTATACAGATCTTGAAGAGCTGAAGCGTATCCTGCGCATCACGATGGGCCCCTGTCAGGGGCGCGGCTGCAGGGATATCATCCTGCGCGAGATCGCGATGGCGACCGGAAAACCGATCAGCGAACTGAATACCGGTGTGATCCGCCCACCCGTAAAACCGATCAAATTCAGCCTTCTGGCCGAAGATAATTAGGAGGTGGCATGCAATGACTGTCAAAACAACTGATTTCATCGTCGTCGGCGGAGGCGTTCACGGCTGTGCCACCGCTTACGAACTCGCCCGCGCCGGGCATAAAGTGACACTTTTCGAATCGCGCTACCTTTCATCCGGCGGTTCCGGGCGTTCTGCGGCAGGACTTCGTCAGCACTTCGGTACAGAAGTCAACCTGCACATGGCAAAATATAACCTGAAAATCTTCCCGACGCTTGAGGAAGAGCTCGATACGGGCATGGATCTCGAGTTCAGGCAGTGGGGCTATATGTGGGTCGCTTATACCGACTCCTGCCTCGATCAGCTGAAAAAGAACGTCGCGCTCCAGCAGAGCCTCGATATCCCGTCTGTCATCTTCACGCCGGACGAGATCCACGAAAGATGGCCCTATCTCAATATCGACGGGATCATTGGCGCAGCGTTCTGCGGAGATGACGGACACATCAATCCCCAGACGCTTACCATGGCATATGGGGAAGCTGCGGCACGCAACGGTGCGGTGATCAAAACGTACACGCCGGTCCAGAAGCTTCTCGCGGAAAACGGGAAAATCAAAGGCGTTGTGACCGAAGGCGGAGAAGAATGGCATGCGCCGCGCGTCCTGCTTGCTGCAGGGCCCTACACGCGCCCGCTCGCTGCAACGGTGGACGTAGATATTCCTGTCTATCCGGAGCGTCACAACATCCTCATCTCGGAACCGGTCGAAGTGTTCAACTGCCCGATGGTCCTCTGTCTCGACGACGGCGCCTATTTCAAACAGTGTCCCAACGGGACCTTTATGTTCGGTCGGGACGACCAGGACGAACCGCGTGACCTCGGTAACGAGGGGAACAGTGCAAAATTCCTCGCCGGCGTCACCGCGAGCGTTTTGAAACGCATCCCCGCGCTTTCCGGTGTGCGTGTCGTACGGCAGTGGTCGGGACCCTACGACGTCACCGAAGACCATAATGCGATCATCGACTGGACGCCGCTTGAGGGGCTTATGGTCAATTGCGGGTGGAGCGGTCACGGCCTGCAGTTCGGCCCGTCCGGCGGACGCGTATGCAAAGAGATGCTCACGGGCGAAAAGCCGTTTGTCGACCTTTATAGGTTCCGCCTCGCGCGCTTTGCAGAAGGCGATCTTTTCTTCGAGCCGGCGTTTATTTAACGACTCGAGATCCTTTTGCAGTTTTGGAATGCCGATCGCGCGGACTGCGCGGTTGGCATTCTTTACATCGTACATTCGGAAAATTTACACGATTTATGATATGATTCTAAATAATCGGCTATTTGGGAGTTGTTGTCATGCATTGGAAAAATGACTCGTCATACGTACCTGTCATACGAGTTCCCCTCCTTGTCGTAATGGTGTTATTTTTTACGGCGCTTTTGGCTGGTGCGTGTGCGGCTCTGCCGGTTGTGAACGGAAACGACTTCTCTTACGATTATGACGCCGGGTATTACGCACTGGGCACGATGCGGCAAAATGATGGCGCACTCCCGCTGGATGATGATCCCGCACCTTTTGCGATCCAGTTCAGCCCGTTCCGCTCTGCTCCGATCAATGTTTTGACGCAGCGTTCTCGTTCCAGGACTGCGACGTCCGCAATGCAGGAACAGCTTTCCTTTGCGCCGGGCGCACAGGATCGTACAAAAAACCTGTATATCTGCTTCGACGCATCAAACGAAAAAAATTATTCTCTTTCACCAATCACTTACGTTAAAACAACGCATAAGCGCGAATAATTCCTGCCGACCCCTTTCACCAATCATAAACCCCTGTTTTTAATCTGATTTTATACAATGTTCCGCTATGAAGCGGGAACAGTCGATGTGCACTGACGGATCGTCTTTGTACGTCTTGCTGGTATTTTCGTATTTTGTCGTTTTGTATGAGATGAGGAGGAATCGGTATGCCTTTTGGTTCCGTTGTTTCTAACTTTGTGGGGCCGACCGGAGCTCTGGTCATGTCAATGATCGCGATGAGCATCGTTTTTCTCGTGATCGTCGGCCTGCTGTTCATTATGTTCTCGATGCACAAAGTTATCAGCGCGATAGAAAAGAAAGACAGCGTGCAGGAGGCCGGAAAGTAAGATGGAACTCTATCTGGCTGCGTTGCGCGGCGTTATTGAACAATCCGGATTGATCACGCTTTCGACCGGAAACATCGTGATGCTGCTTGTCTCATTCGTTTTGCTGTATCTGGCGATCGCACAGGGATTCGAACCCCTTTTGCTTTTGCCGATCGCGTTCGGATGTTTGCTTGTCAATTTGCCGCTCTCCGGAATATTGGATCCCGGCGGATTTCTGTTCTTTGTAAAGTTCGGGATCGACCACGAGATCTATCCGATCATTATCTTTATGGGGATCGGCGCGTTGACCGATTTCGGGCCGCTTCTTGCAAACCCGATCACGTTCCTGCTCGGCGCGGCGGCACAGCTTGGCGTTTTTGTCGCTGTGATCGGTTCGATGCTGATGGGCTTTTCCATCCAGCAAGCCGCAGGGATCGGAATTATCGGCGGAGCGGACGGCCCGACTGCGATCTATCTTTGCGCAAAACTTGCAAAAGATATCTTGCCTGCAGTTGCGGTCGCTGCATATAGCTACATGTCGCTCGTTCCGCTGATCCAGCCGCCGGTCATAAGATTTTTCACGACAAAAGCGGACCGCGCGATCAAAATGGAGCAGCTCCGTCCCGTTTGCCGTACGGAAAGAGTTCTCTTTCCGATCATATCCACAATGGCCTGCGGCCTGATCTTGCCCGCGGCCGTTCCTTTGATCGGGATGCTGATGTTCGGCAACCTGCTGCGCGAATCCGGGTGTACGGAGCGGCTCAGTCTTGCCGCGCAGAATGAGATTCTGAATGCCACGACGATTTTCTTGGGTATTTCTGTCGGCGCCACTATGAGTGCGGATTCGTTCCTGCGAATCGAAACGATCAAGATCATCTGTCTCGGTCTGGTCGCTTTCGTATTCAGCACCGCCGGCGGCGTCATATTCGGCCAGGTGATGAAAGTGATGACGAAGGGCAAAGTGAACCCGATCATAGGAGCTGCGGGCGTTTCGGCGGTCCCTATGGCGGCTCGCGTTTGCCAGAAGGTTGTTCAAAAGGAATTTCCCGGCTCTTACATTTTGATGCACGCGATGGGACCGAATGTTGCGGGCGTAATCGGTACAGCGGTCGCAGCCGGCGCGATGCTCACGCTGCTTTCGAAGTGAGGGCGGGGGAGATGTTTTGTGAGATATTGTTCGGCGTACTGGCGGCAACAGCCGCTTCCTTTCTGGCCGTCTGGGTTGTGCATCCAGACTGATTTTTCAAAAATCTAATACACTGATAATTAAGGAGGAATTAAGAATGTGGGTCGCGAATATGATTCTTTGTGTCGGTATTGGTTTTGGCTCCTTTTGCTGGGCGATCTGGCGTACGCTAAAAGCGGAGGAAATGAAAAAGGCCCGCAAGGCATAAAATCCGCCGGAAAGTAATATAAAAAAATATCGCTTGGTCGAGCTAGCTTCCGGGCCGCTTGCTGGAACGAATCTGGCGGTCCGGTTCTTGCTGAAAAAGCTTTTTTGTAATATCGAAGAAATCGCATTATTGATGTATAATCTTTTGCAGAAAACGATTGGAGGTCATAGCCATGCATGAAAAAGGAATAGAAGCTTTTCTTGCCGTTGCGATGTCCAGAACGCTCGGGCGCGCTGCCGAGCTGCTGAATGTTACACAGTCGACGGTGAGCTACAACCTGAAGGAATTGGAAAACGATATGGGAATGATCCTCGTCGACCGCCAGAAAGGGATGAAATCGGTCCATCTGACGCCGGCCGGCGAAAGTTTCCTGCCGATCGCGCTGAAGTGGCAGGAAGTGAGCCGTGAGATCTCGAACGCCAGGAATCCAGGCTCCGCATACTCCCTTGCGATCGGAGGATCTGAAAACGTAAACTGCCGTCTTTTGCCGCCCCTCTATTCAAACCTTCTCCGGCATGACCCAGCAGTCTATCTGAAAATCTCGATGGATCCATCGGACCAGATGTATCAAGCAGTCGAGAGCAGGGCCTTTGACCTCGCCATCGTGCTCCACGAAGAAACGACGCGCTATGTGCAAATAGAGCCTTTTTATCAGGAGGACCTCGTTGTCGCGCGTATCCCGCATGAGGGCGAAGAACCCGCGGAGGAAGTTTCGCCTGCGACGCTGCGGCCCGAAGACGAATTCTATATCAAATGGACGAGCGGTTATCGTCTGTGGCATGACCATCTGTGGGACCCGTCGCGTTCCGTAAAGTTGCGGCTTGACTCCGCTGCGCTGGTCAGCACGATCATGGTATCGCCCGGACAATGGTGCATGGTGCCCAGGTCCGCGATCCGGCGCCTGTATGCGGAAAACAATAAAATTATTTTTCAGAACATCGCAGATCCGCCGGCAGATCTCCTTTATTATAAGATCACACATCGTTACCCAAAGGCGAGCGCGATCCCCGGGCTTGAGATATTTGAAGCGGAGGCCAAAAAGCTGGGTTTCGGCAGCTTTAAATCATGATCGAACTTGCAAAATACATTGACCATACGAATCTCAAGCCGACTGCGACCGCAATAGAGATAGAACGTCTCTGTGAGGAGGCGGTGTCCTGGAGGTTTCAAACCGTCTGCGTCAATTCCGGCAACGTGCCTGTTGCTGCCGCTCTGCTCAAGGGAACGCAAGTCGGCCTGTGCAGCGTCGTAGGTTTTCCGCTTGGCGCATCGTTGACCGAGGTGAAGGTTTTTGAAGCGCAAAGAGCGCGCGATGCCGGCGCTTCCGAGATCGATATGGTGCTTAATATCGCATGGCTGCAGCAGGGATATGATGAACTTGTTTTTGGCGAGATTCGTGATGTCGTTCGTGCCGTACCCGATTGCGCAGTCAAAGTTATTATTGAGGCGTCTCTGCTCGACGACGGGCAGAAGGTACGAGCATGTGAGATAATAAAACGGAGCGGTGCTGCCTTTGCCAAAACCTCGACAGGTTTTTCAAACGGGGGCGCTGCCGTAGCGGATATTCGTCTGATGCGTCAAACGCTTGGTTCAGATTTCGGCGTCAAAGCCTCAGGCGGTATTCGGGATTATGCGGCGGCGATCGCGATGCTGGATGCCGGAGCGACGCGGCTCGGCACCTCAGCTTCGGTCGCAATATGCGAACAGGCGAAAGGACTTTAAAGAATTAGACAGTAAGCAGATTAAGGCGAATAAAGGCCCAGACACGCTCTAAAACATTTTTTTCGAATTTTGTAAAGAGCAAAGATACGCTTTGCGGGCGGCCTTTATTGTTAGATGATATAGATCCGCTTATATTGCACCGTTTGTGAATCATATCACCTAGGAGGAGGATTTATTTTGGCTGAAGAAAAAATGGCAGCGGCACCCGGAACGGGGTCCGACAGTCAGATCGACTTCGATGAGTTGCTGCGAAAGTACGATACGGAGGCGCGTTTTCGCACGCTGACGGGATGGGTAGGAAAGTTTGTTGCGCTTCTCGCGATCGCAATGTCCTGTTTCCATTTCTACACATCCGGTTTTGGCTTGCTCCTTGCGCAGAAGCAGGGCGCGGTCCATCTTGCGTTTACGCTTGCGCTCGTATTTTTGCTCTATCCGGCAAGTTCCAAACATTCGAAGACGGACGGCATTCCTTTTTATGACTGGATATTAGCAGGTTTGGGCGTAGCTTCCACGCTCTATCTCGTCGTATTTTTCAATGACCTCGTTACGCGTTCCGGTCTTCCGACGCAGACGGACCTGATCATGGGATTCATCCTGATTGCGACGTTGCTCGAAGCCACGCGCCGGATCTCGAATCCAGTCCTTCCCTGTCTTGCTATCGTCGCGCTCCTTTATTGCTATTTCGGGCGCTCGATGCCTGCAATGATCGGACACCGCGGTTTCTCTATCCCGCGTATCATCAACCACATGTATCTTGGAACGGAAGGGATTTTCGGCACGCCGCTTGAAGTCTCTTCAACTTTTGTTTTTATGTTCATCCTCTTCGGCTCCGTTTTGGAGAAGACGGGGATGGGCAAGTTCATCATCGACCTCTCCATGGCGCTCGCGGGCTGGTCGACGGGCGGTCCGGCAAAAGTCGCGGTCGTCAGTTCCGGCCTGATGGGGACCGTTTCCGGTTCGTCGGTCGCGAACGTCTGTACGACCGGTATGTTCACGATCCCTCTGATGAAGAGCGTTGGCTACGAGCCGCATTTCGCCGGTGCCGTTGAAGCTGTTGCCTCGACGGGCGGGCAGATCATGCCGCCTGTCATGGGAGCCGGCGCTTTCATCATGGCGCAGTTCCTCGGCGTTCCTTATATCGAAGTTGCTTTGGCCGCTGTTGTTCCTGCGTTGCTTTACTATTTCGCCGTTATGGTCCAGGTACACTTTGAGGCAAACAGACTTGGGCTTAAAGGAATTCCGCGCGCGCAACTGCCGCGCCTGTGGCCCCTGATGAAGGATAAGGGATTCCTTCTTATCCCGCTCGTTGCAATCATCTATCTGCTCCTTGCAGGCTATACGCCGCTCAAAGCAGCCTTTAACGGTATCCTTGTAAGTTTTGTGCTTTCCTGGCTGAACAAAGAAACGCGCCTGACGCCGCCTCGGTTGATGGAGGCGTTTGAGGCAGGTGCGCGCGGCGCGATCGGCGTGGCATGCGCCTGTGCGACTGTAGGCATGGTTGTCGGAATGGGTACGCTGACGGGACTTGCGCTCCGTATCGCAGGTGCGATCGTTACGCTTGCCGGCGGCAGCAAGATCTTGACGTTGTTCTTCACGATGATCGCCAGCATCATTCTTGGAACCGGGCTTCCGACGACGGCGAACTTTATCGTTACGAGTACGATGGCTGCTCCTGCACTCTTCCAGCTCGGCGTTCCGGCAAAGGCGGCCTACATGTTCGTCTTCTACTTCGGGATCGCGGCCGACCTGACGCCCCCCGTTGCGCTTGCCGCATATGCAGGCGCGGGTATTGCTGGCTCCGATCCGATGAAGACCGGTATAACGGCCTTCAAGCTGGCGCTTGCGGGTTTCCTCGTGCCATACGTCTATGTTTATAATCCGATTTTGCTCTTTATCGATGCCCAGCCGCTGCCGATGATCCAGGCGATCATCACCGCGTTGATCGGTGTCTTCCTGCTCGCGATGTGCACGATCGGGTTTTTCAAAGCTCCAATGGCATGGTATTTGCGGATCGGTGCGCTGGCCGGCGCACTCGGGCTTTTGATCCCGGGCACGCTTTCTGACCTCTTCGGTTTGGCGGTCCTCGCGCTGATCTTTATGGTCCAGACGGCGAAGGCAAAAAAACTGATCGCAAGCGCGTAATTGATTCGTAAAAATACCTGAAATGACGGATTTTCTTGCGTCAAATTCAGGTATGATACACAATAGGGTCTAAGCAGGGCGCAGCGCGTCCTGCATGGCGAAATAAAACATACGGGAGGTAACAAGAATGAAGAAAGTCGTTATCGTAACTCTTGCAGCAGTGCTCTTCGCGTTCTCCTTCGCGAGCCTTGCATCGGCAGCGTCCTATATGTCGATCGCAACAGGCGGAACGTCGGGAACGTACTATCCGATCGGCGGCGCGATCGCGAGCGCGGTCACGAAGGCCGGTAAGATCCAGTGCACGGCGGAAACGGGCAATGCTTCCGTTGCGAACACGAATTTGATCGCGACGAAGGGTATCGAAGTCGCAATGGTCCAGAATGATATCACCTACTGGGCGGTCAACGGCGAGCTGATGTTCCAGGGCAAACCCCTTCGTAACATCCGCACGATCGCGGCTCTCTATCCTGAGCACGTCCACCTCGTTGTGGCGAAGGAATCCGGCATCAAAGCTTTTGAAGACCTGAAAGGCAAACGCGTCGGCGTCGGCGCACCGGGTTCGGGCGTTGAAGGCGACGTACAGGCAATCTTCAAAGTTGCAGGCATGACCTACAATGACCTGCGCAAAGCGGACTTCCTTGACTTCGCGGCAACGGCGAGCCGTTTCAAGGACAACCAGATCGACGCCGGTTTTGTTGTGGCAGGTTATCCCGTTGCAGCAATCATGGACCTTACGACGACGAAAGATGTCAATCTTTTGAACTTCAGCGACGAGTTCCTTGCGAAGCTGAGCAAAGAATATCCCTTCCTCGTGAAGAGCATCATCCCCGGAAAGACCTACCGCGGCATCGATACAGACACGGCGACCCCCGCAGTTATGGCGATCCTCATCACCTACGATGAAGTTCCGGAAGAGGACGTTTACAACTTCACGAAAGCGATGTTTGAAAACCTGGCTGACGTGCACGCAGCGCACGCAAAGGGAAAAGAAATCACCCTCGAAGGCGCTCTTGAAGGTTTGACAGCGCCCCTGCACACTGGCGCGGAGAAGTACTTCAAAGAAATTGGAATGATTAAATAAGAAGTACATATACGCTCGAAGCAATATAAAAGCGGTCCCCGGCGAATAGCCGGGGACCGCTTTTATAACCGTTACCCTTTCCACTTTTTATTTTTCGGGCATGTAGTGTTGAAACAGTGTCGTCCCGGCCGGGGGTCTCCTGCCATACTGGAGATATCTTTACCATTACGGAGTTTGCAGGAATGTTTGAAAAACTTTACGCGACAAAAGCCTTTGCGGCGCTTGCAGCACGGAATTTTCGAATTTTTATTTTCGGTCAGTCTCTTTCGCTTGTCGGGACATGGATGCAGCGGCTTGCCATGAGCTGGCTCGTGCTCCGTTTGACTGGGTCCGGGGCAGGGCTTGGCCTGATTGACCTTTCTAATCAGGCGCCTATTCTAGTCACCGGTTTTTTTGCTGGCGCGCTGATCGACCGATCGAACATCAAAAAGCTGTTGATCGTGACACAAACGCTCTGCATGCTTCAGGCTTTTGCGCTGGCTTTCCTTGATTTATCGGGTGCTATTCAATATATGCAAGTTCTATTTCTGAGCCTGATGCTTGGGGTCGTATCCTCGATCGACCTGCCCGCGCGCCAATCGAGCGTTTCGCGTATGCTCGACCATCCGCGGCAGCTTAACAGCGCACTTACGATCAATTCTACGATTTTTAACATTGCGAGGCTGATCGGTCCGGCGATTGCAGGCTTTATGCTACAGGCGGTCGGTGAGGGGATCTGTTTTTTGTTGAACGGTATCTCCTTTATGGCGGTTATTTTTTCTCTCACGAAACTGAAATTGAAGGATATACCTGTTCCTGCTGTGCGTAAGAGCGGATGGCAAAGTTTTAAAGAGGGCATCGCGTATGCGCAGGATTTCCGCCTCCTGCGTCTGCTGCTTTTTTCTTCTGCGATCTATTTTTTCCTCTGTCTCCCTTACACAACGCTTCTGCCGCTTTTTGCACGGAACCTCTATGCTTCGAACGCATCCGTTCTTGGTTTTTTCCTTGGCTCTGTCGGATTCGGGGCGATCATTGGCGTGACATTTCAGGCGACTTTTGTTGCGGTTAAAAAATTGCATCGTCAGCTTGTCGTGAGCATTGCGCTTTTTGGCCTCGGACTCGGCATATTTTCTTTGTCCCATTCCGTTTACCTTTCCTGTAGCTCGCTTGTCGTTCTCGGGTTTGGCATGTCGTCCGGGTCCGTCGGATTTAACACGCTTGTGCAAAGTATTATCGACGACGACAAGCGGGGACGCGTTATGAGCATCTATACGGTTGGAAACGTGGGCATCGGCCCGATGGGTTCACTCGCGGCCGGGGTTGTATCGGATTTTGCGAACGGCACGACGGCGGGGCTTTTGCTCGCGGCCGGCGCTCTTCTGCTGGCATGGAACCTTCGAAAAATGCTCAAAGTCTACGACAGGCAGATTTTAAAAATTTTCCGCGCAAAGACGCTTGCGGAACATGTAGTATAATACTTTCGTACCTGAATGTGACCTGCGCCTTGGAGGGAGTCCATTGGTTCTGTCAGCCTTGATCACGACCGTATCTGCGTTGGCTCTTTTGCTTTTCGTCCTCTTCTTTTCTTTATTTCTTAGCGGTATCGAAAGAGTCGTTTACGAAAAAAAAGATATCTCTTTTTCCATGGATCTCATCGTCCGTTTTCTGACGGGGAAGAGTTATGGAAACAGACCGCCGATGAAGCTTTATCTTGCGTGTGTCTCCCTGCTTGTTGTTTTTCTGTTTTTCCCCATGGGTACGCTACCCCAATTTTTTACGACGGACTTCGATACGCTGATCGTTGTTTTTTTGCTTGCGATTGCGCAGGGCTTTTTCATTCGAGGTATGCGCGGATTTTCGGAGGATATCTATCAAACGCTTGATAAAGGAGAGCTTTCTGCCATTCCGCGTTTTATTACGGCATATATCCTGATAGGCGGGACAGTTTCGTGGTATCTGATCGCACGCGGGGTTCCCGGAAAAACGCTCAGTTTTGACGCACTGACCGCAACGCCGCTTTGGGAGATCATGGGATCGACGGGCCGTGTCGGCGTTGTCAGTTTCTTTTTGCTCTTCGTCGTGACGGCGCCTTTTCGCAAAGTTGACCGCGTCACGATCTATTACAATATGCCCTTGCCTGAGATTTTTGACGCGCTGCGCTCGACGCTCGCTCCCGTCGTCGTGACAGCGGCATTCGTTCCTTGGAATCCTGCCGTTTATATGGGGCTTTACGGGTGGCGGATGTTTACTGTCGGGTTCGCTTTTTACTGGCTAGAAGTAGCCGCGATGCAGCTTTTCGTCTTTCCGCTCATATGGAAAATCTATCTGAAGGCGCAGTCTAAATTGCCTGCAAGATATGC